>Ga0265300_10001759_pt1 | contig 19723 bp, 19 predicted proteins | sample AusTroGonzalo_MG_FD_193482 | JGI IMG/M metagenome (GOLD analysis project Ga0265300, IMG submission 193482) | Bovine rumen microbial communities from tropical cattle in Woodstock, Queensland, Australia - Gonzalo_03 | ecosystem: Host-associated > Mammals > Digestive system > Stomach > Rumen ...
ACGAGTCATCAGTATTCATTGGCGACATCCAGTCGGATGATGCCTGGAAGGGTGGCGGTGATGCCAACGATGGTATGAATGGTATGAACCTCGCAGTCTCAATGTTCAACACCAGCGGTAACCTGACTCTGAGTGGAACCTGGAACATCTACACTTCCGGTATCACCCGCGTAAACAGTGTTCTCGGACTGGTAGCCACAGCCACCACCACCAACCCGGCAGAGTTGGATCTGATCAGGAAGTATAAGGCAGAGGCACTTTTCCTGCGTGCTTATTACCTTTATATGCTCTGGCGCAGTTTCGGTGCTGTTCCTTTCCAGGAGACCCTGTTCGAGCCTCCCTACGTGTGTCGTCAGTTGACAGCCGATGAGGTCTATGCACAGATCATCAAGGATGTGGACGGCTCTATCGAGAGTTTCACCGATGCCGAGATGAACACCAACGACGGTGTCAACAATGGTCGTGCCGGTCTGGCTGCCGCTTATATGCTGAAGGCCCGTGCCGTGATGTACCAGAAGGATCAGGCCAGATATCAGGAGGTTGCCAAGGGCCTGGCTGCCGTCATCAAGAGCGGAAAGTTCAGTCTGGTAAAAGACTATGCGTCCATGTGGTTGCAGGATGGTGAGTTTGGCAGTGAGTCCATCTTTGAGGCCAACCTCTTACCGGGTTCTAAGGACTGGGGAACAGCATGGAACAGTGGCGGTACCAACCTGCCCTCCTATATCTCTCCAAGTAGTCTGGAAGGCGATCCTGGATATAAAGACGGCTGGGGATTCTGTCCCGCACGTAAAGAGGCCTATGAGATGTTTGAAAAAGGTGATCAGCGCCGTGATGCCTCTATCCGCGACCTCCGTGGAAATGCCACAGGTGGAAATGTCGGTGATAAGAACACGACACCGTGGGGGGCAAGTTATGTGCTGCGCTTCCAGGACACAGGCTTCTGGATGGCGAAATATTCAGCACGCAATGCCTATCGTAAGCCTACCGGCACTGGCGAACTGAACTGGTGTAACAACCTCCGTATCTTCCGCTATGCAGAGACGCTGCTTGCTTATGCTGAACTCACGCTGACCACTGGCGACGTGGATGGTGTAAGTGGTGCCGCTTGTCTGAATGAGGTCCGTGACCGTGCCTTCGGCGATCAGAACCACCGTGTGCCCCTGACACTGGAGAATATCCAGAAGGAGAACCATCTGGAGTTCGTAGGTGAGGGCCACCGTTACTATGATGTGGTACGTTGGGGTATCACCAATGTCCTGCACGTTGACAATGTGCCAGGTCTGAACACCTCACGTGACTGGAAGGAGCACAACAAGTATGTGGCTATCCCTCAGGGTGACATTGATGCTACGAAGGGTACTGAGTTCGAACTGAAGCAGAATCCCGGTTATTAAGAAATGAAGAAATGAAGAATTGAAAAATAGAAGTTATGAAAAAGATATTATTCAGTGCCATTGCAGCAAGTATGTTCGCTTTCGGGTTTACATCGTGTAGCCCGATGGATAGCGATGACCATAGTTTAGGCGGTTCCCCCGTCGATCCATCATCACTCTCTGTTAGCGCTAATGTCACAGCAGATGAGACAGGCCAGATGAACCTGGTGACTATCACTAACGCCTCGAATGCTCAGAGTGACGTGCGCTATTTCTTCTGCCTGAACGGCAAGACGCTTATCGAGACCTCTGCCGGCGCCTCTTTAACCCAGATCGTGAAGAAGAAGGGTGACTACACCGCTCAGCTTTATGCTTTTTCTGCCTGCGATCAGCAGGTGGTCTCCACGAATTTCACGATCGCAAAGGACTGGATTGATCCTGATGCGCCCACGGAGCCCGAGGGATGGCTGGGCTTCACCAATGGTACGGATCTGCTGGCTGACTGGCAGCCGGATTACAGCCACTGGTTCTCACCCTCCGACTGGTCAGGCGGTCTTGATCCCGGTCTTAATGGCGACATCCACAGTGGTCTGTCCTTCACGATCCCGGCAGGCACTGGCAGCGACCAGTGGCAGGGTCAGGTTCATATCGAGCACAATGGCCCGACTCTGAGTGCAGGTAAGAATTACGACTTCTCGATTGCTATTGTCTCGGGTGCCGACAATGTGAAGGCCACCGTGAAGCCTCAGAAGGATGGCGATGACGGTGTCTATTTCACCGCCGACCAGTTCCCGCTTCATGAGGGCGTGAATGTCATTGCTTTGAGCGATGTCGCAGGTTTTGACGGACAGTTTAAGATTGCGCTCGACTTTGCCGGTGCACCTGCCGGAACGGAATTCACCGTCAGTCGTGTGTTCCTCAGCGAGCACGACGATGCCAATATTGCACCGTTCGACTATCAGGACAGTAAGAACCTGCTGAAAGGACAGCCTTTCGGCAATGATTTCCGATTTTGGTTTGCCGATGGCGGATGGAGCCAGATCTCCGATCCTGCTTACGAGGGCGACAACTCGGCTTATTTCTCTGTCACGATTCCTGATGGGATGGGTGGCGACCAGTGGCAGGGTCAGACACATATCCCGTTCGATAACGTGACACTGAGTGCAGGTAAGCGTTATAACTTCTCCATCGTGGTCATTGCTGACAATGCCGTTCCCGGTCTCACCGTGAAGCCTCAGAACGATGGCGACGACAATCAGTTCCTGTCTGCTGATCGTCATGCGATAGCCGCCAATGTGCCAACCGCGATTGTCCTCACTGGATGTCCTGGCTTCGACGGGAAATTCCGTCTCTGTCTGGACTTCGCAGGCACACCTGCCGGTACAAATGTTAAGATCCTTAATATGTATGTTTCAGAACAATAAGTATGTTTAGGTTTCTGCTTACATCATCATTTCTCACAGTCGTGTTTCAGGTGGCCGCTCAGACCGGTAGTCTGCCGGCCACCACGCACGACCCCTCAGGATTCGTGCCCGAAGGTTATGAACTGGTGTGGAATGATGAATTCGACAATGGTACCACGCTGAACAGCAGCGATTGGACGCACGAGATGAAAGGCAAGGGCTGGGTGAACAACGAACTGCAGTACTACGTGAACCACGAGACACCCAATGGCAGCCTCGTGACTGAGGTAAAGGACGATGCCCTTGTTATCCGTTGCCTGGAGGAAGACGGCAAGGTGTTCTCTGGGCGCGTGTATGCCAAAGCAAAACGGGGGTGGACCTATGGCTACATCGAAGGGCGTATCAAGTTGCCAAAAGGCAGGGGTACATGGCCCGCCTTCTGGATGATGCCGGTCAACTTCCGTTCATGGCCTGCCGATGGCGAGATCGACATTATGGAGGAGGTGGGGTATCATCCCAATTACGTCTCATCAAGCCTCCATGCCAACGCTCATGTTCATTCGAATGGCACTCAGGTCACCCATGAGATGCTCTGTGAGGGTGCGGAGGACGATTATCATATCTATGCCATCGAGTGGACGGCTGATCGGATCACCACTTATGTCGATGGCCAGAAACAGTTGGATTACGCCAATCGCGGTCTGGGACGTGACGACTGGCCTTATGATGCGCCTTTCTACATCATCCTGAATCTCGCCTGGGGCGGTGACTGGGGGGGACAAAAGGGCGTCGATATGGATGCACTCCCCGCTGAGATGCTTGTGGATTACGTGCGGGTCTATCAGAAACCCACCACCGGCATCCGTCCCCTCGCGGCAACAGCAGAACGCAAAAGCGGCTATCTCTGCGACCTTCAGGGGCGCCGGGTGATCAATCCGGGCAAAGGCATTTATATTCAGGATGGTCGTAAAATCGTCATCCGTTAACAATAAATTAATGATTAAGAATATTGAATATGAAGATGTATAGAGCACTTTGGATCGCATTGTCCATGATCCACTGCCCGTTATCTGTGAGTTTCGCACAGACGCCTGTCTATCTCGATGAGTCGAAGCCGATGGAGCAGCGTATCGACGATGCTTTGGCACGGATGACACTCGATGAGAAGATCGCTGTCATCCATGCGCAGTCGAAATTCTCCAGTCCTGGTGTGAAACGACTGGGATTCCCTGACCTCTGGACCGACGACGGACCTCATGGTGTGCGTCCTGATGTGTTGTGGGATGAGTGGGTACAGGCAGGCCAGACCAACGACTCCTGTGTAGCCTTCCCTGCGCTGAGTTGTCTGGCAGCCACTTGGAATCCTGCTCTCTCTCAGCTCTATGGTGAGAGTCTGGGTGAAGAGGCACTCTATCGTGGTAAGAACGTCATGCTGGGTCCTGGTGTGAACATCAACCGTACACCGTTTAATGGTCGCAACTTTGAATATATGGGTGAAGACCCTTGGCTCGCCTCCTGCATGGTGGTGCCTTATATCCAGGGCCTTCAGTCGAAGGGTGTAGCTGCCTGTGTGAAACACTATGCGCTGAATAATGATGAGGAATACCGTCATCAGGTAAACGTCATCGTCAGCGACCGTGCCCTGCACGAGATCTATCTCCCTGCCTTCAAGGCTGCGGTGCAGGAGGGTGGGGCATGGGCCATCATGGGCTCCTATAACCTCTATAAGAACCAGCACAACTGTCATAATGCCATTCTGCTCAATAAGATTCTGAAACAGGACTGGGGCTTCGATGGTGTGGTGCTCTCCGACTGGGGCGGCTGTCATAACACAGAGGAGGCCATCATGAACGGACTCGATCTGGAGTTCGGCTCTTGGACTGACGGACTGATGATGGGGGCTACGAATGCCTACGACAATTACTATATGGCCTTGCCTTATAAGCGACTGATTCAGGAGGGCAAGTATTCTACCAAAGAACTCGATGAGAAGGTGCGTCGCGTGCTGCGTCTGTTCTATCGCACCACGATGAATCGTCATCGTCCCTTCGGATTCCTCTGTTCAGAGTCTCACTATCAGGCAGCCCTGAAGATTGCGCAGGAGGGTATCGTGCTGTTGAAGAACGATCGCGAGTTGCTTCCTGTGAAGAATGCCAAGCGTATTTTGGTCGTTGGCGAGAATGCCATCAAGATGATGACTGTTGGCGGAGGCTCGTCTTCCTTGAAAGTTCAGAAAGAGATCCTGCCGCTCGATGGCATCAAGGCACGTTTTGCTGATGCTGAGGTTGACTTCGCCAGAGGTTATGTCGGTGATACCGTTCAGAGCTACAATGGCGTTACCGTAGGGCGCAGTCTTTATGATTTGCGCAGTGCGGAAGAGTTGACTGCAGAGGCTGTTGCAAAAGCAAAGAATGCAGATGTCGTTATCTTCATCGGTGGATTGAACAAGAGCAATTATCAGGACTGCGAGGGACATGATCGACAGACTTATGGCTTACCCTATGGTCAGGATCAGCTGGTAGAGGCTTTGGTAAAGGCAAATCCCAATCTGGTGTATGTGAACATTTCCGGCAATGCCGTCGCCATGCCTTGGGCTAAGAAGGTGCCTGCCATCGTGCAGGGCTGGTTTATCGGCTCTGAGGCAGGTGAGGCACTGGCCAGTGTACTGGCTGGTGATGTGAATCCTTCAGGCAAACTGCCATTCACCTGGTATGCCCGTCTGGAGGATTGCGGTGCACACGCCACAGGCAGTTATCCTGGTACTTGGCGCGATGGGCATCAGATCATCGACGAGGCATATAAGGAGGATATCTTCGTGGGCTATCGTTGGACAGACAAACAGCATATCAAACCCCTCTTCCCCTTCGGCTATGGCTTGAGCTACACCACTTTCAAGGTAAGCAACCTCCGAGCTGACAAAAAGGAAATGACTGCTGATGATCAACTGACAATCACTGCCGATGTCAAGAACGTAGGTTTTTCGGCAGGTGCAGAGGTCATGCAGCTCTATATCGGCGATACCAAGTCGTCACAGCCAAGACCCGTCAAGGAATTGAAGGGATTCAAGAAAGTATATCTGGAGCCAGGTGAGACGCAACAGGTCAGTTTCACCATCGACCGCTCTGCTCTCAGTTTCTACGATGAGAAGACGGGCGACTGGACAGCAGAGCCAGGTGAGTTTGTGGCTATGTTCAACAACTCTTCAGCTCCAACCCATAATCTAATTCGGTTCATGCTTAGTTCCAAAACTGTGCAGAGAAAATAGACTTTGAAACTCATACGTTCTGCAAGTTTTGTCAAAGCCCTCGAAACACGTGATGTGTTTCGAGGGCTTCTTTTTAATTATTGTTAAGGTTTGGGATCTATCCCTTGATAATTGAGGAATAGTTTATATCTTTGCTCAAAAATAGCAACTGCTGAATAAGGCAGGAGAGCCTGAGGTGACAGTCACCTTCCGCACACCAGTGGTAGCCTTCTGGAGCCCATACGATAAACAGGCCCCCTTCGTCTGTATCGAGCCTTGGTATGGTATCGGTGATCCGCGTGGTTTCAAGGGTGAGTTTAAGGACAAGCCGCTGATGAACCATCTTCAGCCAGGGGCCTCGTTCATGTCAAAATATGAGATTATCATCAAATAAAAAGGATCGGCAATTGCCGATCCTTTGAGCCTCTTGTCGGATTCGAACCAACGACCCCGAGATTACAAATCACGTGCTCTGGCCAACTGAGCTAAAGAGGCGGGTGAGCGAGCTGACTGTATCGCGCCGCTACAACCAAGTACCCTTGCTGCGTTCCCACCCTGGGGGATTCCGAGGGAGCTGGCCGTACAGGACTCGCTCATGTTTTTCAAAGCGGGTGCAAAATCAATGCAAGCCGAATGCAGAGAGCTCGCTCTATGCTGAGGCGCAGCCTGATTTCGCAGGTGATTTTTTAAAATCGCCTGCAAAGGTACGCATTTATATTAAGAAATAAGAATTATATATAAGAAAATGACTCAATTTAACGATTTTTTGAGGCAAACCACTCGTTATATGCGGGAAAATGCTTAATTTTGCACCTTGAATTAGATAATTGTTAAAATGATCACGTCAATCGAATATGTTCAATTGAAGGCTTTTGCCCGTCAGGATGGTGCGCTGCTCGCCCTGCTTTGGGTGTTCACGTCCGTCTTATATATAATAGGTATGACCAACCAGATGATCGGTCTGGCTGCTACTATGCTGATCATCTACACACCTTTTTTCGTGGGTGGCAGGCTGCGCAACTTCCGTGACTATGGTCGCGAGGGACTCATCTCGTTCCGTCGGGGCTATGCCTATACCGTCTTTGTGTTCTTCTATGCCGGGGTGTTGTTTGCTATCGCGATGTACCTCTATCTGACGTTTATGGACAACGGTTATCTGATGAGTCAGATGTCGAAAGTGCTGAACTCCGACGAGGCGCAACAGGCCATGCAGCAGTATGGGATGACGGAGATGATGAACGAGAGTATGAAACAGATGGCACAGATCCGCCCCATCGACTATGCGTTGGATATGTTGACGGTGAACATCACCTTGGGGTTTATCCTGGGGGTGCCCATCAGCCTGATCATGCAGCGAACGATGTTGAAAAGTAAAGAATAAAATGGATATATCAGTAGTTATTCCTCTTTATAATGAGGATGAATCGATTCCTGAACTGTATGCGTGGATTGAGCGTGTGATGAAGGAGAACCACTTCTCTTACGAAGTGATCTTCATCAATGACGGCTCAACCGACCGTTCGTGGGAGATTATCAGTGAGTTGAACCAACAGCAGCCCGACGTCGTGAAAGGCATCAAGTTCCGTCGGAACTATGGTAAGAGTCCGGCCCTCTATTGCGGCTTTAAACAGGCACAGGGCGATGTGGTCATCACCATGGATGCCGACCTGCAGGATTCGCCTGACGAGATCCCCGAACTCTACCGGATGATCAAGGAAAAGGGTTATGACCTCGTGTCGGGTTATAAGCAGAAGCGTTATGATCCGATCTCCAAGACCCTGCCCACGAAGCTCTTCAATGCGACAGCCCGTAAGATCAGTGGCATCAAGAACCTGCACGACTTCAACTGCGGCTTGAAAGCATACCGCAAGGCGGTGGTGAAGAATATCGAGGTGTATGGAGAAATGCACCGCTATATCCCTTATCTCGCCAAGAATGCAGGCTTTGATAAGATCGGGGAGAAGGTGGTGCAGCATCAGGCCCGTAAGTACGGCGCATCGAAGTTCATGGGACTGAACCGCTTCGTCAACGGCTATCTCGACCTGCTCACCCTCTGGTTCCTCTCTACGTTTGGCAAGAAACCGATGCACGTGTTTGGTTTCTTTGGCACCATCATGTTTTTCATCGGTTTTGTGGCCGCCTTCTGGATCGGTGCAGATAAACTCTGGTGTCTGGCCCATCACATTCCACAGCGTCTGGTGACGGACTCTCCTTATTTCTATATCGCTCTGACGATGATGATGATCGGTACCCAGTTCTTCCTGACGGGATTCCTGGGCGATCTCATCAGTCGCTCGTCGAGTGGACGTAATGATTATCAGATAGAAGAAACCCTATGAAAAAGTGGCTCCTGTTCCTGGCTGTGACGCTTGTCGTCTCCTGCTCGTCTATCGAATGCCCTCTCAAAAATTTGGTAGCAACCAATTACGAGATCTATGACAGTGACGGGCTTCTGCTTGAACTGTCGGATACGCTGACCATCTATTCTAAGACGAAGGAGGGCAAAGATACGATTCTCTTAAACAGAGGTATCGATATCGTAGGCTTCAATATGGCGATCAGCAAATCCCACCCGGAGGATGAACTCTATTTCCATTTCTTCAGGGGCGATTACGATGTGACGGATACGGTCTGGGTACAGAAAGAGGATTACCCGCATTTCGAGTCCATCGAGTGTAAGGCGGAGTTCTTTCACAAACTGACGGGTGTCCGCTATACGAAGCACGGCATCGATTCATTGGTCATCAAATACTCAAACGTGGATTATGACGATACGAAGATTCATTTTTACCTCTATCCGGACAGCGACCGTTATTAGTCTGCTCCTGCTGCTGACGGCTGCACCTGCTTCGGCACAGATGAAGTTCTTCACCCTACAGAAAGACTCCATCCCGGTGTTCCGTGGTTTTTCCGTATCGTTCGATCTGGTGGGAGCCGGTATGGCCACATTCGGTTCTTATGGACAGTATGAAGGGTCACTTCGTGTGAATCTGCACGACGAGTGGTTCCCGGTCGTTGAACTGGGCTATGGTAGAGCCAACAGTGAAGATGAGGTCACTTTGGTCAGATACAAGACCTCTGCCCCTTATTTCAAAGTGGGTATTGACAGGAACCTGCTGAAAAACAAACATGGACCCAACCGCCTCTATGTGGGGCTGCGCTATGCCTATACCTCTTATAAGGTGGATATCACCCGCCCGGGACTCACCGATCCTTTCTGGCATTGGGATGCGGACTATAGCATTCTGGACTATCCCTGTAACATGCATTGGGCCGAGGTTAACGTGGGGCTGGATGCCAAGATCTGGGGACCGCTCCATCTGGGGTGGAGCGTGCGCTACAAACTCCGTATATCCCATAAGGAAGGTGACTTCGGAAAGACATGGTATGTGCCAGGCTTCGGTACCAACGACAACACGAATCTCGACGCGACCTTTAATGTCATCATAGATATCTGATATGGATACCCCTCAGCAGAAACGGCTCCTTTGGCAACTGCCTTTTCTCGTATTGCTGATCGTCGGAACGGTGATGATCATCCGTCAGCAACAGACGATGCCTTATCAGCAGACTTCTGATTTCATCTTCGGCACAACCTATCATGTCACCTATCAGTGTGACTCGGATATGAGTGCCTCTATCAAGGCCGAACTGATGAAGGTGGACCGCTCGCTCTCACCTTTCAACAAGACATCGGTGATCACGGCGATCAACAACAACCAGTCCGTAGAGCCTGATCAGATGTTTCTCGATGTCTTCCAACAGGCAATGACGGTCTCACGCGAGACAAACGGCGCTTTTGACATCACGGTAGCCCCTCTGGTCAATGCCTGGGGCTTCGGCTTCAAGAACGGTGAGATGCCCTCCCGTCGTCAGGTGGACAGTCTGATGACCATCGTGGGGTATGAGAAAGTGACGCTTGATCAGGGGAAGATCCGGAAAGCGGATCCTCGGATGATGCTCGACTGTTCGGCGATTGCCAAGGGGTACGGGGCGGATGTGGTGGCCAACTTCCTGCGCAAACGAGGTGTCGAGAATTTTATGGTGGAGATTGGTGGCGAGATTGTCACCCAGGGCGTCAATCCCAAACGGCTCCCTTGGCGTATCGGTGTGACGAAACCTACGGAGGATTCCCTGAATGTGGAACACGAATTGCAGACCACCCTGAATGTCACTGACATTGCGATGGCCACCAGTGGTAACTACCGCAATTTCTATTATAAGGGCAACAAACGCTATGCCCATACCATCGACCCGCATACGGGCTACCCGGTGCAGCATAACATTCTCTCTGCCACCGTCCTGGCGAAGACCTGTATGGTGGCCGACGCCTATGCCACCTCCTATATGGTGATGGGACTCGATGGCGCCAAGGCGGTGCTTCAGCGTCATCCGGAACTGATGGCCTATCTGATCTATGATGATGGACAAGGGGGGAACGCCATCTGGTTCTCACCTTCACTGAAAAAACGGATCGCCAAATAAGAAAAACCGCCTATGGCTGTATTGAAGATCTACGACCAGCTGTTGCAGTTCCCCCTCTTCCAGGGAATGAGCCACGATGATTTGGAAATCGTCGCGGGTCATATCCGCTTCGGTTTCATGAAGGTCTCTGCCGGCAAGCGGATCGTCATGGCAGGGGATCCCTGCAACCAGCTCTATTTCGTGATTGGCGGTATGGTGAAGGTGGAGCATTTTGCTGACGACGGACGATTCTCCGTACTCGAACACATGAGTGCCCCGTATGTGATCCAGCAGGAGGCGATTTTCGGCTATTACCAGCGTTATACCAGAAACGTCTCTGCTCAGACGGATGTCAGTCTGCTCACCATCGATAAGGAGGAGGTGCTCCGTCTGTTGGAGGATTTCCTGGTGTTCCGCCTGAATCTCGTCAACCACTACGCTACCCAGACACAGAAACTGACGCAGCAACTGTGGCGCGGTGCGCCCCAGACCCTGCGTGAACGGGTGATCCGATTCCTGATAGCACACTGCAGCTATCCGGCAGGTTCCAAGACCTTCTTTATCCTGATGGAACGACTGGCACAGGAGCTGAACGACAGTCGCCTGAACGTGTCGCGCGTCCTGAACCAGTTGCAGCACGATGGGCTCATAGAGCTCCATCGGGGCCGCATCATCATCCCCCAACTGGAGCGGCTTCTAATGTAACCAAGAATCGAAGAAGATTCCGATAATAGTACATCCTCTAAAGACCTCCTCGTGCGGTAATCGGCTCTGCCGCTTCGCTTGTCGAAGAATGTTTTCGAGAATTTATTCGAGAAATATAAAAGCACACCCCGGACCTTTGATGGTCCGAGGGTACCTTAATGTAAGAGCGACAGGAGGAGCGGTTGCATCCTCCCCATATAGGGGGAGGCCTTGGAGGGGGTGGATGCTTCTTTGCTTCTTTCTTCGCGCCGAAGAAAGTAAGAAATAACTGTTTAACACTCTAAAATTTGGTGGATTGGAAAAGAAATCGTAACTTTGCAGGCTGAACGTGTTAGTATTTTAGTTATGAACGAGCAACAAGAGAGAAAGAATCCTTTTTTTCTGCCTTATGATACGCCCCATGATGTGGCGCCCTTCGACCGTATCCGTCTGGAAGATTTCGAGGAGGCGATGCTGGAGGGCATCCGTCGGGATGATGAGCAGATTGACAAGATCATCAACAATCCCGAGAAACCTACTTTCGACAATACCATCATCAGTGTGGATGACGAGAAAGAGGGCGATCACTACTACGACCTGCTCGGTCGGGTGACGACCGTCTTCTTCAACCTGCTCTCTGCTGAGACCAACGACGAGATGGATGCCCTGGCCCAGAAGATGAGTCCGATCCTGACCAAACACGCCAATGATATCCGTCTGAACGAGCAACTGTTCAAACGTATCCAATATGTGCACCGTCATCATCGCAAGCTGACACCAGAGGAGAAGATGCTGCTCGACAACTGCTACGATGGTTTCGTGCGGAGCGGTGCCCTGCTCGATACCGCCGGTAAGGAACGGCTGCGCCAGTTGACGGAGGAGGCCTCGATGCTCAGTCTGCAGTTCTCACAGAACCTTTTGAAGGAGAACAAGGCTTTTACGCTCCATATCACTGACGAGGCTCAGCTTGACGGTCTGCCTGAGACGGCCCGTGAAGCGGCCGCCCTGGCTGCCAAAGAACAGGAGAAGGAAGGTTGGGTTTTCACCCTTGACTTCCCCAGCTACTCACCGTTCATAACCTACAGCACCCAGCGCGAACTGCGCCGTCAGCTCTATATGGCGAAGAATACGGAGTGTATCCACGATAATACTGAGAACAATGTCGAGATCTGTAAGCGACTCATCAACCTGCGCCGGGAACTGGCTCAGTTGTTGGGCCACAAGACCTATGCCGACTATGTGCTGAAACGTCGGATGGCCGGCAACGTGCGTCGTGTCTATCACTTGCTTAACGACCTCGTGACAGCCTATAAACCCACCGCCCTCAAGGAGGTGAAGGCCATCGAGAAGATGGCCCGTCAAATGGAGGGCAAGGATTTCCAGCTCCAGCCATGGGATCTCGGCTTCTATGCCCATAAGCTCAAGCTGAAGCGCTATAACATCGATGCCGAGATGCTGCGTCCCTATTTCGAACTGTCGAAGGTCATCGAGGGCGTCTTCGGACTCGCCAACCGGCTCTATGGCATCACGTTCAAGGAGAACAAGGAGATTCCCGTCTATCATCCTGACGTGAAGGCCTACGAGGTATTCGATAAGGACGGCTCCTATCTCGCCGTCTTCTATGCCGACTTCCATCCGCGTCAGGGGAAACAGGGTGGGGCCTGGATGACGGAATATCAGGGACAGTGGATCGACCGGAAGGGTGTGAACAACCGCCCGCATGTCAGTGTGGTGATGAACCTCACGAAGCCGACGGCAGAGAAACCCGCCCTCCTGACATTAGGGGAGGTGGAGACCTTCCTCCATGAGTTCGGACACTCCCTGCACGGGATGTTTGCCAACACCCGTTTCGAGAGCCTGAGTGGCACGAACGTGTGGTGGGACTTTGTCGAGTTGCCCTCGCAGTTCATGGAGAACTTCGCCATCGAAAAGGAGTTCCTGCGGACGTTCGCCTTCCATTATCAGACGGGGGAGCCGTTGCCTGATGAACTGATCCGTCGTATCGTACGGAGCCGTAACTTCAATGTGGCCTATGCCTGCATGCGACAGGTGAGCTTCGCCCTGCTTGACATGGCCTATTACACCAAGAAGGAGGCGTTTACGGAGAACATCCGCTCTTTCGAGAAGAAAGCCTGGGCCAAGGCGATGGTGATGCCACAACTCCCCGATACCTGTATGACGGTGCAGTTCTCCCACATCATGTCGGGTGGCTATGCGGCCGGCTATTACAGCTACAAGTGGGCAGAGGTGCTCGATGCCGATGCTTTCAGCGTGTTCAAGAAACAGGGGATCTTCAATCAGCAGACCGCCCAGCGCTTCCGAGACAACATTCTCTCGAAGGGAGGTACTGAGAACCCCATGATATTATATCAACGTTTTCGTGGTGGCGAACCCACTATCGATGCCTTATTAAAACGAAATGGAATCAAACGATAAACAGCAAAGACTGGACATGCGCTATCTGAAGATGGCACGCGTCTGGGCAGAGAACTCCTACTGCGTACGTCGGCAGGTCGGGGCCTTGGTCGTCAAGGATAAGATGATCATCAGCGACGGCTATAACGGTACGCCCAGCGGCTTTGAGAATGTGTGTGAGGACGAGAACAACGTCACCAAGCCTTATGTGCTTCATGCGGAGGCTAACGCGATCACAAAACTCGCCCGCAGTAACAACAATAGCGATGGCGCCACCATCTATATCACGGCTTCACCCTGTATCGAGTGTGCCAAGCTCATCATCCAGGCCGGCATCCGTCGGGTGGTCTATGGCGAACAGTATCGTCTCACCGATGGCATCGACCTGTTGCGCCGGGCAGGTATCGAGGTGGTCTTTATGGATATCAATTCTACCAAATAACAGCAATTCATGGCTAATCATAGACATATACGTTTTACACCGCTTTGGATGGCCATCTGTGTGGTCATCGGTATCCTGATCGGTTCGTTCTATGCCAACCATTTCTCTGGCAACCGGTTGAACATCATCAACTCCAGCGGTAACAAACTCAACAACCTGCTTCATATCATCGACGATCAGTATGTCGATACCGTGAACGTCAATGATCTGGTGGAGAAGGCGATGCCGCAGATCCTCGCAGAGCTTGATCCCCATTCTGTTTATATCACAGCCCGTGACGGAGAGATCGCTAACGATGATCTGCGTGGCTCGTTCTCCGGCATCGGTATTGAGTTTACCATCCGTCAGGACACCATCCGTGTACAGAATGTCATCGGCAACGGTCCTGCGGAAAGGGCAGGTGTGTTGGCTGGTGATAAGATCGTAGAGGTTGATGACTCGGTCTTTGTCGGTAAGAAGGTGACCAATGCGGAGGCGATGCATCGCCTGAAGGGTCCGAAGGACACGAAGGTGAAGCTGGGCATCATCCGCTATGGGGAGAATAAGATCCGTCATATCACGGTGACACGCGGCGAGATTCCCACCAAGAGCGTCACTGCCAGCTATATGCTCAACGACGAGACCGGTTATATCAAGATCAAGAACTTCGGTGAGAACACCTATCCGGAACTGCTCATCGCACTGGCGAAGCTTGCCCAGCGCGGGTTCTCCAGTTTGGCCATCGACCTGCGCGGCAATACGGGCGGCTACCTGGAGTCGGCTGTCCAGATAGCCAACGAGTTCCTGGCGAAGGGTCAGTTGATCGTCTATACCGAAGGTCGTCGCTATCCCCGTCAGGACTACAGGGCCGACGGACGAGGCTCTTATCAGCATATCCCGTTGGTGGTGCTCGTCGATGAGAGCTCCGCTTCCGCAGCCGAGATCCTCGCCGGCGCCATCCAGGATAATGACCGCGGTACGATCATCGGGCGCCGTTCCTTCGGAAAGGGTCTGGTTCAGAAACCCATGGAGTTCTCCGACCACTCAATGATCCGTCTCACCATCGCCCGTTATTACACGCCTTCAGGGCGTTGTATCCAGAAACCGTATGCCGACGGTGAGGATTATGAGGGCGACTGGATGAAACGCTATAAGCATGGTGAGTTCTTCTCCGAGGACAGCATCAAGCATACGGGACCTGCCTATCACACCGGCAATGGCCGTACGGTCTATGGCGGTGGCGGTATCACCCCCGATATCTTCATCCCTGAGGATACGGTGGATATGACCTCATACTATAAGGAAGCCACGATGTCGGGACTGATCCTGCAGTTTGCCTATACCTATACGGACGAGAACCGTGCCAAACTCAGTAAGATGGAGGATGTGTGGGAGATGGAACGTTACCTGAAGAGTCAGAACACCCTGGAGAAGTTTGTGGTCTATGCCGATAAGAACGGTCTCAAGCGGCGTAACCTGATGATTCAGAAGTCGCATAAACTCTTGGAGCGGTTCGTGTACAGCCGTATCATCTATAACATCCTGAACGAACAGGCCTGGACGGAGTATCTCAATCAGGATGATCCCGCGATCATCGAGACCCTGAAGCTCTTTAAGGACGGCGATGCGTTCCCCAAGAAACCAGAAGCCACCAAGCCCAACCATGCTTAAAGACGAACTCAGAAAGTTGATCTTACAACAGAAGCGACAGTTCACGCCCCAACAGTTGGCGCAGCTGTCGCTTTCTGTCCTTCAGCGCCTGCGCCCGCTGCTCCGTGAAGCCCGGATCATCCTGGCCTATTACGCCTTGCCTGATGAGGTGGATACCCGCCACTTGCTCGATGAATTGGTGGCAGAGGGGAAGACGGTGCTGTTGCCAAAGGTGTTGGATGATACTGCGATGGAACTGCGCCGCTATACAGGCCCCCACGACCTTCGCGAAGGGGCCTATCATATCATGGAACCCATAGGCGACCCCTTTACCGACCTGACGCAGATAGACTTAGCACTCATCCCCGGACTCGCCTTCGATGCCCAAGGACATCGTTTAGGTCGGGGCAAAGGCTACTATGACCGCTTCCTGGCTGCTTTCACTGGCACGACCATCGGTGTCTGCTTCGACTTCCAGAAGGTGGCCGAAGTGCCGGTTGATGCCCATGATATAGCAGTGAATAGGGTGGTTTAGCAGAAACGGATATCGGCAATCACTTGACTGCCCACGGCGGCGTTCAGTTTCTTCACAATCTCCAGTCTCATCAACGAGAGGTCTGCCCGCAGCGCAGGACTCGTCAGCCGTACGTTCAGGGTCTGGTTCCTGATATACAGGTCTTGGGTATAGCCGGCAATCATCTCACCCATCACCTCAGGCCATGCCGCTATCAGCCGCTTTTGTTGAAGCGGGGTCTCCAGTCCCTGTGCCCTGAGATTCTTCAGGATCAGTTCACCGATGCTCTTGACTTCTTTCCTAAACATGTATATTGCCGTTTTCTACCTGAAAGATCCGATAGTCGTGTGACGTCCGGCTCAGGATCTGATCCAGATGTTCCCGATTGGTATCTGTAATAAAAATCTGTCCGAACTCGTCGCTGGCCACTAGTTTTACGATCTCCTCCACGCGGTCGGCATCGAGCTTATCGAAGATGTCGTCGAGCAGGAGTAGGGGAGTGGTCTGGTTGTTCGTACGTTTCAGGAAGTCAAACTGTGCCAGTTTCAGGGCGATGACAAAGGTCTTGTGCTGTCCCTGACTGCCCTCGCGCTTCATCGGATGACCGCCGAGACTAAACACCAGGTCGTCGCGATGTACACCATGTAGCGAATAGCCCATGATACGGTCCTTCTGACGGTCGCGCTGGATCACCTCCAACAGCGGACCTCTCTGACAGTGGGAGATATAGGTCATCTCTACTTGTTCCCGATGGCCGGAGATCGTCTCGTAATACCGTTGGAACACGGGTGTCAGTGCTTTCACGAAAGCATCACGACAGGCAAAGATACGCTCTCCTTCGATCGCCATCTGCTCCTCCCACAGGCGCAGCACCTCCACGTCGGGTTCCTCCTCCTGTTTCAACATCGTGTTACGCTGCAGCAGGGCTTTGTTATAGCGGTTCATCGCGTCGATATAGCTGCGGTCATATTGTGAAATTACCACATCCATCAGTTTCCGGCGCTCCTCGCTGCCGCCTTCGATCAGGAAGGTGTCTGCGGGTGATACCATCACCAACGGGATCAGACCGATATGCTCCGACAACCGTTTGTATTCCTTCTTGTTGCGTTTGAAGTGCTTCTTGGTGCCGCGCTTCATGCCGCAGGAGATACAGAGATCATCCTGGTACATCCCCTCAATCAGAAAGAAACCCTCGTCGTGCGTGATCACCTGGGAGTCGATGGGATTGCTCGCCGAGTGACAGAACGAAAGGAAGTAGATGGCATCCAGCACATTGGTCTTGCCGACACCATTCTGACCGATCAGGCAGTTGATCTTCGGTGACAACTCCAGATTGGCAACACGGATGTTCTTGTAATTAATCAGCGACAGTTTCTCGAGAATCATGGGTGCAAAATTACGAATAAGTGAGCAGAAAACCAAATATTATTAATTTTCTTTTTTTATTTCATATTTTATTATTACCTTTGCACGCGATTTTCGAAAATTAATACATAATTATAATGGCAAATACAACAAATCAACAGCAGGCTGCCCCTACCATGGAGCAGACACTGAACCAGAGTGAGGCCTTCTTCCTGAAGTATAAGAAGGCTATTATCACCGTCGTGGTGGCTATCATCGTCATCATCGTCGGTGCAGTTCTTTACAAGACTTATATTGCTGAGCCCAGAGAGAAGCAGGCTTCTACCGCCATCGCCAAGGGTCAGACTTATTTCGCACAGGGCCTTTTCCAGCAGGCACTCGAGGGCGACAGCGCAGGTTTCAAGGGCTTTGCCAAGCTCGCCGACGAGTACAGCACCACAGCTGCCGGTAACCTGTCAAACCTCTATGCAGGTCTCTGCAATGCCCAGTTGGGTAAGTGGGAAGCTGCTGTGAAGTATCTGGAGGCTTTCGAAGGTGCCGACGATGAAATGGTTTCTCCCGCCGCAGAAGGTGCCTTAGGTAATGCTTATGCCCACCTCAACCAGCTCGACAAGGCTGTCACCCATCTGAAGAAGGCTGCCGAGGAGGCTGATAACAACTCACTGTCACCCACCTTCCTGATCCAGGCTGGTGAAATCCTTGAGAGTCAGGGTAAGAACGATGAGGCGCTGAAGCTGTATCAGACCCTGAAGGAGAAGTACTTCAACTCGATTCAGTATCAGACCATCGATGCCTACATCGAGCGCGTTTCCAATAAGTAATATTGACCATTCCTGATCGCTATGGCAACTGCAATGCATCACCTGAGTGATTACGATTCCACGAAAGTGCCCGATGCCTCGAACATGATCTTCGGTGTCGTGGTGGCTGAGTGGAATCCTGAGATCACCGGTGCGCTTCTCGAAGGCTGTGTCAATACGCTGGAGCGTCATGGCGCCTTGCCCGAGAATATTCATGTGAAGACTGTGCCCGGTTCGTTCGAACTGATCTACGGCGCCCACCAGATGACGCTTAACGACGGCTACGACGCCGTGATCATCCTGGGTTCTGTGATCCGTGGCGAGACCCCGCATTTCGATTACATCTGTCAGGGTGTCACCGAAGGTATCGCCCGTCTGAATGCCACCAGCAACATCCCTGTCATCTATGGTCTGCTCACGACGGATAATCTGCAGCAGGCCCAGGATCGTGCAGGCGGTCGCTTAGGTAACAAGGGTGATGAGTGTGCAGTCGTCGCCATCAAGATGGCTAAGTTCTAAACCGGTATGAAGTTCGTTTCCTGGAATGTGAACGGCCTGCGGGCCTGCGAAGGTAAGGGGTTCAGCGACATTTTCCGTCAGCTGGATGCCGACTTCTTCTGTCTGCAGGAAACGAAGATGCAGGCCGGACAACTCGACCTGCAGTTCGAGGGCTATCAGTCGTTCTGGAACTACGCCGACAAGAAAGGTTATTCCGGCACAGCCGTCTATACCCGTCATCAGCCGCTGAACGTCACTTACGGCATCGGCATCGATGCCCACGACCATGAGGGCCGTGTGATCACCCTTGAGATGCCCGAATTCTTCCTTGTGTGCTGTTACACGCCGAATTCACAGGACGGCTTGAAGCGTCTCGACTACCGTATGACGTGGGAGGACGATTTCCGGGCCTATCTGCAGCGACTCGATGCGCAGAAGCCTGTCATCCTCTGTGGCGACCTGAATGTGGCGCATGAGGAGATCGATATCAAGAATCCCAAGAGCAACCGTCATAATGCGGGCTTCACGGATGAAGAGCGGGCCCAGTTCTCCACGTTGTTGAAGAACGGGTTTACCGACAGCTTCCGTTACCTGTATCCGGAGGAGGTGAAATACTCGTGGTGGTCCTACCGTTTCCAGGCACGTCAGAAGAATGCAGGTTGGCGTATCGACTACTTCGTCATCTCCGACCGTCTCCGTCCCCAACTGGCCGACGCCCTCATCCACACCGATGTCTTAGGCTCCGACCATTGTCCGGTAGCACTCATCCTGAAATAAAAATCCCCGCTGGAAGGCGGGGATTATTCTTATCTTAAAGCAAAATGCTTTAAATTCCTAAAGCACTTTTGGCTTTGCTGGCGGCATCATCAATGGTCTGACCAGCCTTATCCTT
>Ga0265300_10001760_pt1 | contig 19723 bp, 20 predicted proteins | sample AusTroGonzalo_MG_FD_193482 | JGI IMG/M metagenome (GOLD analysis project Ga0265300, IMG submission 193482) | Bovine rumen microbial communities from tropical cattle in Woodstock, Queensland, Australia - Gonzalo_03 | ecosystem: Host-associated > Mammals > Digestive system > Stomach > Rumen ...
GGTTGAGGATGTCGGACAGGTACTCGAAGAAGTTGATCCGGTGGAGGCGGCAGGAACAGGCCAGGGAGTAGAAGACACATCCACGCTCTGCGCCGGCATGGCTGCCGAAGAACAAGGAGTTCTTTCTGGAGAGTGAGACGTACCTGTTCACACGTTCGATGAGGTTGTTGTCCCAGTTGTAGTCGCCGCCCGTGGGGATAGCCTGTATGCCGTCCCATTCATTGAGGAAGTAGTTGACCGCTCCACTCATCTGCGACTTTGGCGGGTATTTGTCCTTTTGTGCCTGTATCCTCAAGAGAGCCGCCTTCAAGTCTGCCAGTATGGGCGGCGCGTATTGTTGCCGCCACTTCAGGTTGTCATCGACGGTCCATCCATCGCGGCCGACCCTGTGCTTGTGCTCTTGCGTGTAGAGTTCGTTGGCAAGTGATAGGACCTCGTCGGCGTCGGTGTTGCCCCGCATGTCGACGAAGTCCCGCTTGCAGTGCTGCAGGCAGGCTAGCCGGACGATCTTTCCGCCAGACTGGGCCGCGACCTTCTTGTAGGCCCCGAGTCCATCCGACTGGATGGTTCCGCAGTAGCCCTTGAGTTCCCGCAGGATGACATCCTCACTACGGGAGCCGTCATCGTAAAAGAAGTATGTCAGGCCGAGGTGCGCGGCGACGATGACCCAGATGTAGCCCTTCCGGCTGCCTTTCCCGTTATTGTCCTCCGCCTTGACAAGAACCTTGTGGTAGGTCTCGTCGCAGCAGAGATACTTGTCTTCCTTGACGGCCTTCTGCATGGCCATGTACAGGTTCTCGAACAACCATGCCGTCTTCTTCAGGAGGCCGTGGGCCGTTTGTTTGTCCAGGTTGAAGCCGCTCTCGTTGAAGTAGGCCACGATGCGCTCCACGGGCATCGAGTAGAGATAGCGCAGCTGGGCGATGCCGGCGATGAACGAGCCGTCAAAGCTGGAGTTCTGAAGCGGCGTGAGCGGTGCTTTGGCACTGACAAGGCGCCCGTCCACCTTCATCGTATGGATATGGAGCACCTCCTTGATGAACCGCGGAGGGATCATCCTGTAGCGGATCGCATCGCGGACGCTGAACGGCTCCGCACCTTCGGCCCCTTCAGGATAGACATCCCGCTCCACGGTCTCCATCTCGAAGTGCATGTCACGGCGGGCGCCGTTGTTACCCCGGACCTTGCGTTCCGCAGCCTTGCGGTCTTCTTCCGCCTTCTTCTCTTCCTCTGTACTAGGCGCTGCCGGCAGCGGCTTCTGCTGCTCGCTCTTGTTCTCCACGAGCTTGGACAGGCCCCTCATCCGGCTCTTGGCCTTGGCCAGACTGCCATCCCGTTCTTGCAGCAGAGACTCAAGGTTTGCTATCGTAGCACGAAGGTCTGTGATGGTCGCTTCCAACGACTGGACGGTGCCATGCAACTGCCGGATCGTCTCGTTCGACGTCTCCAGCTGGCTCTCCAAAATGGCGATTATCCTATCCCTTCCCATACTACAAAGGTACGAAAAAGGAATGGATAAAACAAATAAAAAGTGGATTTATTTAATTGATTATCAATATATTATATGCTCATGAACCGAGTTCTGTAACGCTTCCTGAAGCGCACGCTTTCGAGTGCGACACCGGACATGATGAACGAGAAAGTCTCCCATGTCAGCTCATAATATCCGGTCAGCGGATTGCGCTGCGGCAGCTCGAAGCTCCCGCGTTCGAGACGCTTCTGGTAGAGCAGAAAGCCGTCGGTGTCCCACTTCAGCAACTTTACCGACTGCCTGTCTCTCGAGAAGAACACGAACACGTCTCCCGTCATCGGAGACAGGTCCGATTCTGCGCGGATCACGTTGAACAGCGAGTCGATGCCCTTGTTCATGTTCACGGGATGCTGGCACACATAGTACCGATGACAGCTCTCCAGACCGAACATCGCTATCTCCCTCCCTTTTCAGCGTAAGTGGACAGCAACGTCATGATGCTCGCCACGCTCGTCTTCCGTAATGAAAGCCGGACCTTCCCGAGCAGGTATATCTCCACGCGGGGGATCTCCGTGTTCCTCCAGCCCGACATGACCTCGTTCTCCGGACGGACCGATACGAACGTGCCCGTCGGACGTTGCCTCCAATCCAACGCCGCCGCTGCTGCCGCATCCTTCGCCTCCTGCTTCAGGTCATTGATGAAGATGTTTTGACGGTTGAGCCACGACCCCATGCAACGCGTAGAAATAGACCATTGACGACAATGCTTTTTGAAAGAAAAATCAGGATCGTCTTTAAGTGCGAGTTTGTATGCGTCAAAAACCTGCTTGTAGGTCTCATACTTCTCCGTTTTCTCAATGGGTAGCATTGCTGTTTGATTTTTTCAGCAAAGGTACTGCCGTCTTTGGCGCACGTCAAGACGTAACTGCGGAGACGCTTACCGCCAAACCTCTGGCGACACAGACAGAGCGGCGTCTTCATCTGTGTCGCACAAAGGAGGACGCCGCAGTTTGCGGCTAACACTTGCCCACCTGGCTTTGGCTCCAGTGGCCGAAGCCGATCTCGACGAAAGTTCGTAGCTAAACAGGCCGTACGCGATGCGCGATGCAAAGTGTGCGCACACAATCGTCATCCGGCGACGCCTGGCGCACGCTTGCCGCGCATACCACCCTGTGCAAAGGTGGCTGTGCGCAGTCCGGTAGCTGTTGGTGCGCCGAAAGGCATGTAAAGCGCGCACACGCTAGCGGCTTTTTTCGTACCTTTGTAACAAATCCCAGCTATTATGAAATTCTTCTTAGATACAGCGAATGTCGACGACATTCGGAAAGCCAACGAGATGGGCGTCATCTGCGGCGTCACCACCAACCCCTCCCTTATTGCCAAAGAAGGCCGCGACTTCAAGCAGGTCGTAGCCGAGATTGCCTCCATCGTTGACGGGCCGATCAGTGGCGAAGTCAAGGCGACGACCACCGACGCGGCCGGAATGATCGCCGAAGGCCGCGAAATCGCGAAGATCCACAAGAACATGGTCGTCAAGATCCCGATGACCGTCGAAGGCCTCAAGGCCTGCCATGCCCTGGCCGCCGAAGGCATCAAAGTCAACATGACACTGATCTTCACCGCCAACCAGGCCCTGCTCGCCGCCCGCTCCGGCGCTGCCTTCGTCAGCCCCTTTGTCGGCCGCCTCGACGACATCAGCGAACGCGGCACCGACCTGATCGCCGAAGTCGCCCAGATCTTCAATACCCACGGCATCCAGTGCGAGATCATCGCCGCCAGCATTCGCCACCCCATGCATGTCACGGAATGCGCCCTCGCCGGCGCCGACATCGCCACCGTCCCCTACAAAGTCATCGAGCAGATGACCAAGCATCCCCTCACCGACCAGGGCATCGAGAAATTCCGCAAAGACTACGAAGCGGTTTTCGGGAAATAAACAATGAAACAAAACGCTGAACCTTACGAACTTGTCTACACCGTCAAGCGGGAAGACGACCTGTACAGCCCTTTGCGAGAAGGCAGCATGGACCGGCTCGACGAAGAGATGAAGGCTACCCTCTTGGCCTACTGGGGCAAGGCCAGCCGCTTCAAGCAGCAGGAAACAGATTTCACCCTGCGCATCGTCGCAGAGGAAGGCGCGATCGACGAGACCCGCCTGAAAAAGGCTTTCCAATATTGGTTCGTGGAACTCGAGGCGGAGCACCGGGCCCAGCGCCGGTTCAATCTGCGCGGCGCGCTCCTGATCTTTCTGGCAGGCTGCATCTTTATCTCCCTCGCGTTTCTGCTGACGGACAGCAAGTTCTCGTTCCTGGAGACTGTGCTGGAGATTATTGGTTCGGTCGCCATCTGGGAGCTGGCCTATACCCTGCTGATCACCTACCCCGGCACCCATCTCCGCTACCGCAAGTTCCGGCAGTTTTCGCAGCATTGCCGGATCGTCGTCAGCAATCCCTGCTAAAGCCGGGGCGGACCGTGGCAGATAACCATCTGCGTATCAGCGAGTTGACGATTTTCGGTTGCGTCAAAACGCGCAACCGATTTCTTTTAAATCACTGATAATCAGATACGTATCCGCCACGCCACGCCGGGACGGGCCGAAAACTGCCGCTTATTTCGTAAGAACCCGCACCAGCGCCGGATAATCGTTCGGCAGCGCCACGGATTGTTTCTGGCCTTTCATGAATGCGGCCAGGCGGTCGGGGATCGCAACCGGCGCTCCGATAATGCGTTCGACCGTGTCCTTGAATTTGGCCGGATGGGCCGTTTCGCAGAAGAAGCCCACCTCGCCGGGGCGAAGCCCCTCTTTCAGCGCCCGGTAACCGCAGGCACCGTGCGGATCGAGCAGATAGCCGGTCCGCTCGTAGCAGTCCCGGATCGTTTCCGCAATCTGGCCGTCGCTGTATGTGGCGCCGGAGATATCCTCGCGGATAGCCGCCGCATCGTGCCCGTACAGATCCCAGATCCGCGCAAAGTTGCTCGGGTCGCCCACATCCATCGCATTGGCGATGGTCTGGACCGACGGACGCGGCCGGTACTCCCCTGTCTGCAGGAACTCGTAGAACACGCTGTTGGCATTGTTGGCCGCAATGAAACGCCGGACCGGCAGTCCCATCCGTTTCCCGAACAGCGCCGCGCAGAGATTTCCGAAGTTGCCGCTGGGCACGCAGCAGACCACGTCTTCCGTCCGCCCCATCCGCTGCAGCTGCGCGCAGGCCCAGAAATAATAGAAGGACTGCGGCAGGAAACGGGCCACGTTGATGCTGTTAGCCGAAGTCAGTTTCACGGCCCGATTCAATTCCGCATCCATGAACGCCGTCTTCACCAGCGCCTGGCAGTCGTCGAACACGCCGTCGATTTCCAGGGCCGTAACATTCTGTCCCAGCGTGGTAAACTGGCACTCCTGAATGGGGCTCACCTTGCCTTTGGGATACAGCACATACACATGAATCCCTTCGACGCCCAGGAAGCCGTTTGCCACGGCACTGCCCGTATCGCCCGAAGTGGCCACCAGCACATTGACGGGGCCCGCGGCCGCCGGGCACACGCCGTCCGTGAAATAGCGCAGCAGGCGCGCCATGAAGCGGGCGCCCACATCTTTGAAAGCCAGCGTGGGGCCGTGGAATAGTTCCAGGGCATAGATGCCCGGTTCCACCTCGCGCAGCGGGCAGTCGAAGGCCAGCGTTTCCGCGACGATCTGCCGGAGCGCTGCTGCCGGAATATCTTCCCCAAAGAATGCGTCCGCCACCACTGCCGCGTTTTCCACGAAGGAGCGTTCGCCCATCGTCCGGAGGAACGCCGCGGGCAGCGTGAGGATGCGTTCGGGCATATAGAGCCCCTTGTCTTCCGCCAGGCCCTTGACGACAGCCTTGCGCAAGTCAGCCCGGGGGGCTTTCCCGTTGGTGCTATAATACATCATGGGCCAGCAGTTTCGCGCCTTTGTTCGTGACTTTCACCACATACACGTCGCAGGCGATGCCGTGCGCAGTAAAATGGGCTTTCATGATATCTTTGGCCTTGTTGGCAATGTCCCGGTGGTCGGAGAGCGAGAAGACGGAAGGGCCGGAGCCGGAGATGTTCATGGCCATGGAGCCGGCCGCGAGGATCTTTGCGCGGAGTTCGTCAAATCCGGGGATGAATTGCTTGCGGTAGGGTTCGGCGACGGCGTCTTTCATGGCGCGGCCGACCAGGCCGATGTTGCCGGAGTAGAGACCAGCGACCAGTCCGCCCACATTTCCCCACTGGCTGATGGCGTCGTGCATGGGAACGGCTTTGGGCAGGATGCTGCGGGCGGCTTTGGTGGAGACCACGATTTCGGGATGGGCTACGGCGCAGTAAAAGTTGCCGGGGATGGGCAACTGGATGATATCCAGGGGTTCATAGCCGCGGATGAGGATGATGCCGCCCATCAGGGCCGGGGCAGCGTTGTCGGCGTGGTAGCCGCCGCTGGCCAGGTTTTCGCCCTCCATGGCGCAGATCACCATCTCTTCATCGGAGAGCGGGCCGTCGAACAGCTCGTTCATGCCGTAGGCGGCGGCCGCGCTGGAAGCGGCGCTGGAGCCGATGCCCGAGCCCGGGTAGATCTTCTGGCAGACCGTTACATCGATATGTCCCGAGAGGCCCGTCATTTCGAAAAACTTTCGGATGACCGGGGTGATCACGTTTTCTTCGATATCTTCGGGAAGGGGAACGTTGGTCTTGTTGGTGATGGTAATGCCCTCGCCTTCCGTCGCGGTCATTTCGAGGATATCCCCCACCTCGTCCAACGCCAGGCCCATCACATCGAACCCGCACCCCAGATTGGCAATGCTCGCCGGCGCAAAAACTCTGACTTTTTTCATGGCTGTCACTTGTTTTTCTGCGCATAAAGATACGAAAAGAAATGTTCGCTGCGTCAAAAACACTTGCCGGCTGCTGTCTTCCTCTTGGCGATTACACGCGAAGTAGGCCCCGCCATATAGCGAACTTGCATGCTGCTTACTATCTCTTCCTTTGCGCGACACAGACGAGGATGCCGTTTCATCTGTGTCGCACAATGATGTACGCCGCAGGCCGTTCTTAGCCCATTACCCACGGCAGAACCTACAGTGCGAACAAAACGTTTACGATTCCCATTCGACGAATAGCGGATCCAGCGAGATGCGGCGAGGATGGCCGTTGATGCCCCGAATCTTGTAGTCGGAGACGATGCCTTGCGGAAGCACGCGGTCGAGCGTGGCGTTCAACACGGAGGCCTTCTCGCTGAACGAGTTGTCCGTCGCATCTACCAGCCGGCGGATTCGTTTCTGCCGGTCCTCTTTCGACGTGTTTGGTGAGATGACACCATAGATGGCCTCCAATTCCGCAGCGTAACGGTATCGTTCTTTCAGGAGAATGCCCTCTGGGTGCTTCAGAAACAGGATGAACAGCGCCTTGACCAGCGGCCGGAGCGTCAATTCCCTGCCCTGCGGACAGTCGAGCCGGATGGTGTAGTGCCTGTCGATATAGAGCCGAGTAGACTCCGGGGCGAACGCTTCGCCATCGTTACCCGCCACGATTGCCGACACTTCCCCACCCAGTTTTCGCAGGCGTTCCTGCGCCATCCCGATGAGCGCCAGCAACTCCACAGCCTCCATTCCATCGAGCATCCCAGCATAGTCCGCCGCCGGCTCTTCCAGAAGCCCATCGGTCCTCGCGAAAAGCAGCCTCCACGCCAGTAGCGCCTGTATTCCCATCTTTGTTTCCATGCACAAATATATCGACTTTTCCAAATGATTACAAGCTTGTAATCGCTTGACAAGGCAGATTTGCCGGGCGAACTTTGCAGAAAAAAGAAAGACGATGACCAGGCGAAACACACTCAAGCCCCTTGAACCGGTAAAGCGACGGGGCGAATTCCTGCTGCCCGACGAGGGAGTCAACGTCGCGGTGCGCCTCAATCCCATCGAGCGCACCCTCCTCCGCCTCTTCATTGCCCATCCCGAAGGCATCGCCGCCGACGAACTCTTGCTGCATAGGCAGGAACTCCACAACATCTACGCCCACGAGTCTCTCTTCGACGAGCCACGCCTTCGCGAAGACACACTGGCGTCCCTCTGCGCTGAGTCCAAGACCGTCTTCTACAGCAACGTATGCCGCATCAAGCGCAAATTTGTCGCGGCCATCGGCACCCGCAAAGCCGCCCGTTACATCATCCGCCGCGGCTCCGACGGCCTGTACCGTACCCGTGCGACACTGCCGCCCCAACCCTGCCCCTAAAAATGTCTCGGGAAATCCATCTTCTCGTGCAAGACACGGACGATACGCACCTTCGTGAGAGATAAGACTCGGTAGAAGATTACGTGCTTACCACAAGGATAGCCACGCAAACCCGGCCGAAAATCATCATATGATCTCCCAACCTGCGGTTTATCCGCAAGCGCGCGGCACTCGGCGAAAAGCATTCGAACATAGTCCTCCGCCTGCTTTTCCGACCACTTTTCTTCAGTATAGTCAGCAATGCTGCGGATGTCTCTCTTTGCCCGTTCAGACAGAACAAATTCAGCCATTCTTCGCCCTCCAGCCCTCTTTCATCTCGGCGATAAACGCCTCCTCATCGAAGTCCACCACATCCGGGCTGGCATCCCCCTCATCAATGGCAGCACAGAACGCCGCCATCTTTGCCTCATCCTCCTCCAAGTGCCTCAGGGCCGCACGAATCATCTCGCTGACATTGTTGTATTTACCCGATGCAATACCGGCCTGGATGAATTCTTCATAGTGAGGTCCCAGCGTAACAGTAACAGTTCTTGCCATAGTCATCATACTTATTCCTCCACAAATGTAAGAATATTTCTTACAACAACAAAAATACTTAAAACACTCAGTTGGATGCAAATTTAGGACTGATTCGAGCCCTCAGCAAATCTTTGCAAACCTTGCAAAGATTTGCATCGGCGATCCCAGTTTTCTATCTTTGTTAAAATAGTTCAACATGAATGGCATATTCGAATTTCCGGAAGCCAAGAGCATTGTCGTAAGTGGTGACATTCACGGCGATTTTACGCAACTCGTCTTTAAGTGCTGCATACAGTACGACATGACCGACACGCTCATCATCGTGGCCGGTGACTGCGGCTTTGGATTTGAACGCCCAGGCTATTACGAGAATCTGTATGCGAGATGCTGCAAGAAACTTTCAAAGGCGAACAATTGGCTGTTGTTTCTTCGCGGCAACCACGACAATCCGGCGTACTACAATCTCCATCCCATCCATCATTCACGATGGATGACACTGCCCGATTACAGCGTCATCAATGCATGCGGCCACACCATCCTCTGCGTCGGTGGTGCCACATCCGTGGACAGATCTCTTCGCATTGCGTCCAGGCAATACCACCAGCCAGATCCCGAAAACCCGCTGTCTCCAAACATCTATTGGAGGAATGAACGCCCATTCTTTGACCAGGAGAAACTTGAAGAGATTGACAAAGCACACACCATCGACACGCTAATCACCCACACCGCTCCCTCCTTCTGTGAATTGACCTCGCATCAAGGTCTTTACAACTGGGCTATCCAGGACGAAGACTTGATGACTGATGTCAAGCGCGAACGCCAGGTAATGGATAACCTCCACGCCCGTCTTCTTGCCAAGGGCCATCCCCTCCGCCATTGGTTCTACGGCCACTTCCACCAGAGCTGGAACGCCGAAATAGATGGAGTGATTTACGACATGCTGGACATAATGGATTTGAGAGAGATTCCTCCTCTCTATGTTTAATGCGGCTACACGATACTAGCGTTGACTATTTTCTTTTCCTTGACATACCGCCCCAGTAGGTAATACATCGCATCATTGACAGTACAGAATGTTTTCTCCTTCTCCTCTATCCGGATCTTATCCGGCGAGTGCTCGAAGATATAACAATGTTGATAGTCGGAATAGTCGGTTATTCCCAACACCATATCATACTTGTCTTCCAACCGCTCAAGGATTCCACATAGGGTCAATGGCTCCGTGACCTCATCCCGGATCAGGTCATAAACAGAATCTTCCAATGGTACCGGAGCATCCAGCGCCAGTTGATCCTCCTCGTCCCATTCGGCCAGCGAGACAATCTCGTCATACTGGGCCCGCGTCAACTTATCTTCCCTATCAAGATAACATTCGTATGGCAGGTCAAAGACGCTCCCTTCGTCATGATGATTCAAGTAATCGTGGAACGTGTGTGGAGTAAGCTTTACATAGTCCTTCCCCTCCAGAATATCCAAAATTTTCTGTGCATCATGCACCAATAGCGGAGCTCCGGTCTCATACAGCGCAAGCGCAATCTCACAGCCCGCATCTACCCAGGCAGAATAGCTCACACCAAACGTGATTAGCCAGCCGCCGGGCGTAAAATAGTCCGTCGCATGCACGTCATTACGCGATAGCCCCAGCTCCCCGTAATGGTCAAAGGCCATGTTCACGAAGGCCTGCTCGCTGTCAAAATCCGTTTCGTCCGTTATCTCGCCATGTCGGCCCAACTGAAAACGCCTATAGAATTCAATGTCCGTCAGGCCTGCCGCCTCTTCATGCCAGGCCGCATACTCCTCCCGTTCCCGCCGGCTTCTCCTGCACAGATGGCGGAAATGCTCCTTATATGCAGCGTATGCAGCACGGAAATATTTTGCATATATACGTATGCTTATATGGGGAAGCGGCTCCCGGTAGAAAGGCGGCAGTTGTTCCACCTTCTCCCCTTCTTTAAGTCGTTCGTAGATTTTCTCGTTGGCTATACACTCCTTCAGCATCCGGATTACCTGCCGGTAGTTCCGAGGCCTTCGGCGTTGCCAGGGCACTATCCGGTCCAAATCCTTTCGCGAAATCCTGCCCGTCCGTTGCCGCTTGGGCAGATGCTCATCCACATACCGGTTATAAGCCTCCACATCCTTCGCAATGACCTGAACCTTCTTTCTTAGGAAAGCGGCGAGAGGTTCCAAGTACCAAGTCCAGTCTTCTACATGGGCGGGCTTCTTCTCGTCATCATGCAGCAAACACCACCAATGATCGTTCTGGACGATATGCAGATATGTCTTTCCCTTGTAACGGGTCGTCGCCAAGTGATACCACTGAGATTCCTGCGGATTCCATACCTCCCATTCCTTCAGATAGTCTTCCCGTGTCTTAATATCCTCATTATAATAGCATTTAGCATCGCGGAACGAGCACCAATCCTCCGGTTTCCCGCGCGGCACCTCTATCCACAGTTCGTGCCGATGGTCGTCCCCGGTTGGTGCAAACACATCAAGCAGCGACTTGATCTCCAGTAGCAACTCCCTGGACCTTCCAGTCATACAAGTTCCGTTCAGATTCCGATTCCCGTGCTCCCCCTTTTCCATCAGCGGCACCGTCAACTTTTTCGTTTTCATACGTCTTCCGTTTTTAGGCAAAGTTACAGCCGACTCTACCCATCCATCAAATCTTTGCAAACCTTGCAAAGATTTGCACAGCCCCAATAGACTCACGAACTTTGCTATAAAAGAAAATGAATATGTCTTCCCAAATCCCAACCTTCGCCCCGGAGCAGGTCTGGTTCACGTCTGACACGCATTTCGGGCACGAGAATATCATTCGCTTCTGCAACCGACCGTTCAGCAATGTGCAGGAAATGAATGCGGAGCTCATCCGCCGCTGGCGGGATACGGTGCCGGAAGACGGCATCGTGTTCCACCTGGGGGATTTCGCGCTCCGCTGCTCCAGGCTCTGGAACGACGTCCTCTGCGCCCTCCCCGGCCGCAAGTACCTCATCCTGGGCAACCATGACATGAAGTGCATCCGTCAGGGCTTCATGAGCCGCTTCGAACTCGTCACCCAGCAGATGACCATCCGCGTGGGCGGACAGGCCATCGTCCTCAACCACAACCCCTTCCTCTGCTACGGCGGCTCCTACCGGGATGTCTGGCAGCTCTTCGGCCACGTCCATAGCGGCCCAGCCTCGCACACCGGTTTGGATCACCCGCGCCTCAATATGCTCTTCCCGCTGCAGTACGACGTGGGCGTGGACAACAACGACTTCCGTCCCATCTCCTTTGCCGAAGTTAAGGCGAAGATTGAAGCACAAGTGGCTGCCGCCAAAGCCGCGGCAGGAAACAGATCTCAATCAAATTGACTGACAAGGCTATCATGATTCTGTTATAGTATCCTTTTTGTCCACTAGATAATACTTCTTCGCATACTCCTTAATACAGCGGCACCCGCGTCGAAGAATCTTCTTCGGAGTTGGCAGAAAGGTCACATCCCCAAGGATATACACCGTATCCCCGCGATCCACCGACCGCCACCACAAATCCAGAAGCCATTCGTCGTACGGAGGACTCTCCAGTTGCTTCTTGGGGTGGCCGAAGTGAAGGTCGGCAGTGAAGTAGATCCGGTTCATTTACCCTACACCAACATTCCCCTGTATAGCGATGGTGACTCCCTGCGCTTGAGAAGGATACACAGGCGGTCCGAGTCTCCATAATGTGGGTGCAGGACAAAGAAGCCATCGACATCAGGTTCGCGGACAATCGTTCCGAGCGAAGTCACCGTGTCTCTCCAGAGCACCGATGAGGAAGAGGTCATCTTTGTCGTTAATACATACTCAAACTCCTTGCACAGAAGATCTTCTGCATCTTTCTCTCCATCGGCTGACTCCCATTTGTCAAGCCAGTCATTCAAAGACACGAACCCACCTTCTTTCATTTTCGGCCTTATGAACCCCAGCACTTTAGCCTTGGAATCATAGCTCTCGACATAGTAGAACTCCAAAATATCATAGACGAACTTAGCTGTAGGGATATTGAGGCAAGGCACCTCTGGCAACTGTCCGTGGATGTTTACCTCGTCCACAAGCGACTTCAGGATATCGATGGTCGATATTTCCAGCAGGTCAATCTGCTCCAGGATCTTCTCCCGTTGCCCGGCATATTCCGGCAGCAGGTTGTCATCCAAATAATCTTCAATCGCCTGCGGCAACAGATTGGAGAATTCAAAGCGATAACGGATTCGTCCTGGACGCCCAAGCAGGTTTTCATTCAACGTCAACTGGTTGGTAGTAAGCACATAAAGTCTCCTCCTAGCGTTGTATACTCCATCAATCAGTCGGAGCAGGATATCATCGTCCTCCCCCTTCTTAAAGGTCTTTTCTGCCTCGTCGATAAACACCACACACTCGAAATTAAGCGACTGAAGGAAAGGGAGCAATCCCTTGAAGTCGTTTTGTACGATAACTACCGGCAGGCCGATGGCATTGCACAACAGTTTGGCCGAAAGTGTCTTGCCTGTACCCTTGATACCATTAAATATTACGCCAAGGTTTTTCCCGCCCTCGACGAAAGGTTCTGACTCCCAAGTCTTCTTTATGAGACGAATCATCGGTTCAGTCCCCAGTTCATAGATTTTAAAGTCGAATTCGAACCGATCCGCAATCCTACGGAGGCCAATCCTTGTCATCATCGGGTTGGAAGACTCAGCTACGACGAAAACTCCATTCCCGGGCGACGGCAGCAGCCGCGTGTCCCCGCCCACCGGATAAAACGTTCCTTCTTCATTAATCCACTGTTGACCTTTGCTCATACGCTTTGATTTTTCTGCAAAGTTACAGTCGATTCTAGCTTAGGCAAATCTTTGCAAACCTTGCAAAGATTTGCACACAGACTGTACACAATTCATATGGGAGGCTGTTGTGTGGAACGCCCCCTTACTCAGGGGTCGTTCCACGCGGAATCGCGCAGGCCGCGCTTTGAAGGAGTCGCGGCAGGGGCATGACTGCCAGGTACTTCTGCTGGTGGCGCGGCGGGGTGTGTTTCTGCCAAAGGCGATCAGCCCGTCGCGCCGCGCCTTCCTTGCCGGTGACAAGCACCGACAAGGCCGAATCAGGGTCCGCTGCGATAATACGGTGCGTATTCGACTGTTCAGCGCGTTTGGCGTGGGCAGGATTCAAGAAAAAACTGCCAAATCGAATTTACGGCAAACTGTGGCACGATTTGACGGACGCAAAGAACGGTTATCCTCGGCAGCGCCTGCGGGACTCTCTTCATCCCGCAGGCCGCCGCCATCATTGCGTTATTGCGCCGGAAGGTCTGCCGACCCCGACCACGAGTGTAATCGTTTGCCGCAACAAGTGTAGCCCTAAGTGCAGTGCCGAGTGTAATCGTCTGCCGCGGTACCCCCGTCCAGAAGGCATTTTAGCAAAGGTAGCGCGCTCAGTCTGCTTTGGAAGAGCAGACTGAGCGCACTACCCTACGCCGCAGGTCGTTCTAAGCCTATTAACAACGGCAGACGATTACACTCGGCACTTTCGCGGCAGGACCCACTGCGCGAACAACAAGATTACGCTTCCCCGATGATGAGTAGCTGGTCCAGCGAGATGCATCGAGAAGGCATTGAAGAATCTGTAAATCTTTGTTATAATCCATTCGGTGTAGTGTTGTTTCCTTCTTTTTTGTAAATTTGCAAAGATATGTCAAAGCAAGAGTGCATACAGGGCTTCTCGGACTACATCTTTTGGGATGTGGAACGGGCTTCCATCGATCCGTCGGCAAATGCTCCGTTCCTCGTTCAGAGAGTTTTGGAGTACGGTCAGTATGAGGACTGGAAGCACTTGCTCTCATACTATGGGCTTGACAGCATTGTCAACATAGCCAAGCAATTAAGGACCCTTGAAGCCAAGGCTCTTTCCTTTATCAGCACCGTTTCCAGGACCCCCGTCGAACAGTTCCGATGCTACAATACCAGACAATCTATCCCGCAACACTCCAACTTCTGAAAGAGCTTCAGTCGCTGGAACTGCTCAAAGAGTGCCGTTTGGTAGGCGGTACAGCCTTGGCTTTGCAGCTTGGACATCGCAGATCCGTGGACCTGGACATCTTCGGCCCGGTTCCGCAAGAATCCGATGAGATTCAAGACATACTCCGTGAAAATCACGAAGTTATCATAGTCAAGGAATCAAAAAACATTCATATCTATCTGTTAGATGGCGTAAAGGTCGATATTGTCAATTATCAATACAAGTGGATTGACGGCCCGGTGGCCGACGATGGTATTTGCCTTGCCGGAGTCAAGGATATCGCAGCTATGAAGGTCGCCGCCATCATTGGCCGCGGGACCAAAAAGGATTTCATTGACCTTTATTTCCTTCTTAAGCAGTATTCGCTGCAAGAGATCCTCGACCTCTATCTTCAGAAGTATCCCGACGGTTCGCTGTTCATCGCCCTTAAAAGCCTATCCTATTTTGAAGATGCCGAAGCCGATCCTATGCCAGTAATGTTCGAAGAGGCCGCTTGGTCCGAGATTAAGGCTACCATTCGCGAGGCTATTGCATCACTCTGAGCCATAGGATCAACCACTGGCGAAAAACTACCTATCCAACAAATATCCCATCATCTCAGAAGCAATTGACGGAGCCTGAGCCCGCATTACACTGTCATCCTCACGATGCTTTCCGCCAGCGAGTTCTATACTACCGAACCATAGAAGTGACCGGTCGATGATAGCTGCGCGAAGTATCCGGGAAGAGCGCTGAATTACCTTAATGCCAGCCCGCGAGAAATCCTCATCCCGGGCTGAGGTTTTATGTATCAAAACACAGCATTCCACTCCACGTACGCCAAGCTCCTGCAAAGCCCTGGCCAAGGGCCCTTTCACATACTGCAGCGTATTGCAGGAAAGCACAAACGAAGACTTTGCGGACTTCACATCGTCCACCAATGCTGTCAGATAATCTATAGGTCCGTAAACTATGTTCTGCGAGTTTTGCTCCAGCGCATCTGTCACCTGCTGAGCGTACCCAATCGGGGCATAACACTTCAGCCGCTTGCCGTACATATTAGCCAGCGTAGGTACATGAATGTCGATATAATCATACACCCGCACTTCCGTCTTGCCCTGAAAGTCTCGATGCAAACGGCCGGTATATTGCTGGACGATATTGGGATATGCCACCGGAAGAGCAATAAACAACGTATCCAGCCGAGGGTAGTTAAATCCTTCGCCCACAAACTTACCAGTTGCCACGATGACCATAGGCTCGTAGGCAGGAATGCTATTCAGATGATCCATCGCCAAACGTTTCTCCTTGGCCGATACCGTTCCCATCAAGACGACAACATTCTTACAATGCAGCCTTAACATATCGGCCAACTGCAGGATATGGTCTTTGCGCTTGGTCAGAATAATGGGCGTGCGGCCTTGCTTCAACTCTGCCAAAACATCTCCGATAATCAGTTCATTACGTGCATTATCCTTCGCCAAATCCCCTAAATACTGAAGTGCTGTTTTCTCTTCTAGCGCCCTATAGGCAGTAAACCTCGGCACTAGTACTCTCGAGAAAGACTGCCTGGACATCTGGGCCTTGGCATCGGACTTATACCGAATGGGGCCGCATTGCATAAAAACAATCGGCGTCATCCCGTCCTGTCGCGTCGGAGTAGCCGATAAGCCATACACATAACGGGCGTTGACATATTTTAGCACACGCTCATACCCAAGAGCGGCTGAATGCTGGCACTCATCGGCAATGACCATCCCGTAATCCCGCACGAACGATTTGACGCCCGTTTCGGTCAATGCCGAATTGAAAACCGCGATATCAATGATTCCGTGCAAGGTATTCTGACTGCTGTCCAGGATACCGATGTGAGAATAGGCCTTCTTCCGTCCTCGTCCTTTCTTCTTCTCCGGCTCCGGTTCATTGATAATCAGGAAACGTTCGCACTCCTTCTTCCATTGCTCCAGCAAAGCCCTGGAATGGACCAGAACAAGTGTATTTACTTTCCGGCGGGCAATCATACCGATAGCCGTAACCGTCTTGCCAAAGGCTGTCGTCGCAGCCAGGACACCGTTATTTCCGGACAACATCCTCTGAACAGCATCCTCCTGTTCAGGCCTCAACTCTCCAGAGAACTCCACATTTATCTTGCGGCCAGGATTGGTCTTATCCTCTTCCTCAAAAGCCGATAAATTGCTCTGTATCAAACCAATGACAGTGTCTTCGCATCCGCGTGGCAACAAAAGATAATCATCGTTCATCTCATAGCAACAGACCAACGATGGCGTCTTATACAATGGCTTCCGAGCATTCAGCAACTCATAGTATTTGGGATTCCGAAAGGATGCCAGGCCCTTGAGATGCCGAATTACCTTGCCTGACACCGATTTAAGCGACACATAGATACCATTGGCCCGGACCAGTTTAACCGGCCCGTCGAAATCTTCAAACGAAATCCTGTCCGGCTTTGGCGTCTCCCAAGGCTTTGTGCCTGATGAGAATGAAAGTTCCAGACGGCTATCGTGTTGAGTGAGAATAACTGAAATGTCTGCAACAGATAGTTTCCGGACTGAAGCCAAAAACGTCCACTGTTGTTTATAGGGCGCAAAATCCTCGTCCACAAAAAGACTGTTCCCGTTATGTTTGGCGAGCCCTTGAAGTGGCAACGCTACCAGATTTCCAAAACCGCCCTTCGGCAGGAAATCTTGATTCGGGAAGAAACGGTCATAGGATCTCATCTCCATCCGGATATTGTCTTCCATCGCGGCACTTAGGATAGCGAATCCCAGTTTCCGCGCCTTTGATGCCAAAATTGGTTCGCTGAAGAAGATCCATACGTGTGCTCCATTCCCGGACCGCGACCGCTCGATATATGCAGGAATCCCCCACTCCTGGCACACGCGGACATATGACAGGACATCGTCCCTGTAACCATGCTCGCAGTTCTTGTCGTCGAAATCGGCACATAGAAAGAAACAGGTATTGTCCTCCAGGATGGGATACATGCCGATGACGTCCGTTTCAGTCGCATCTTTGTGTAGATGCCGCCTTATTACCGCATCGTCCAAAAGGACGAATTCTCTAAAAGAGCACTCCTCACATCTCTTATTACGGCTATTGCAACCTTCAGTCCAACGGTTCTTACAAACAGGGCTGTACCCAGGCCGACCTTCTCTGGATACGAAGCGCTTGGCAAATACATCCTCACGACCACGGAAAAGACTCCGAAAAATGGCCACTCTTCGCTGCAACTCTTCTTCCTTTTGCTCCATTGTCATCGGTCGACGACTGCCATACGTCAACGGTTCCGGCTCGCATAGCACATGCCCATCCAAGCCCTTTAGCCTGGCATTCTCCTGCTCCAACTCCCGAATACGTTCCAGAAGTCGCTGATTTTCAGCAAGTAGCTCTTCGTATGTCATGCGCACAATTGTTTCATATCGCCAAGCCATCGGCCAATTGACGGGTAACAGTACCCTTGATACGCTTCAGTGTCCAAAAGGATGATCAAGCCATCTTTCAACTCATTAAAAAGGTCATCCGGGAATCGATCCAACCGTTCCAGAATCATCCTCCAACAATGGTCTGTCCCATGCCCAGGGGCATAATCATCATCAAACCAGCACCAATGCTTATCTTCTACGAAGTGATAGCAAATCGAATCCACCAGCTGAAGGAACATCTCAATCGCATCCTTGTATTGACCGTCGATAAAATACTGCTCTATCGCATTTTCAACCGGCGACATCATTCGCCAGATCGTCATACAGTCCGCATCGAGGTTCTTGGGCGCAAAGATAGAATCGATGGCTGAATTGACAGGAAAGAGATACTGATTAATCATCGGATTAAGCGAGGTGTACAAAGATACAAAAGAAAGATGAGAAGCGAAAGGCAAAAGCAAAAAAGCCCTCTCGCCTGCGCAGGAAGAGTAGACCGAGCGCGGATATCGTTGTTTCAGCGCACCTAAGACGGGTTATCGCGCTTGATGTTTACATTCTGAGAGATGCTCCGCCAAACTGTGACACGCAAAGATTGCACACAATTCATACGGGAGGCTGTTGTGTGGAACGACCCCCTGTTCTGATGGGGTCGTTCCACGCGGAATCGCGCAGGCAGCGCTTTGAGGAGGACGGCGGTGTCACAAGTTGACGAGCCCGGCAAGACTGAATCAGGTCCGGCGATGACGCAAAGAGCGGTTATCCTCGGCAGCGCCTGCGGGACCTTCTTTATCCCGCAGGCCGCTGACGGGAGATAACCGCCGCCATCATTGCGTTGTGAGGTCTGCCACTCCAGACCTTGAGTGTAATCGTCCGCCGCAGTACCCCCGTTCAGAAGGCCTTTTAGCAAAGGCAGCGCGCTCAGTCTGCTTATCTACAGCAGACCGAGCGCACTACCCCACGCCGCATGCCGTTCTAAGCCCATCATTCGCGGCAGACGATTACACTCATCCTTTTCGCGGCAGGACCTTCAGCACGAGCAAAACGTTTACGCGATTCGCTGCGTCACCGACGGCCAGTACCGTGCCCGTGCGACACTGGCGCACCTACCTTGCGCCACTGTTCGTGCGGGTAGCGTCCCAAAATCCAGCAAGGTACCCGCGACGTCTGGAAAAGAAATACATTGTATAACCGGATTCCTGCGCATACAGCCCGGAGATGATGAGGTTGGGAGGCGTACCGATCAGGGTGCAGACGCTGCCTTTCCGGAAGCGTAGTTCAGGGGAATCAGCAGTCTTGACGGACTGAGGCCGAGTTAGTAGTTCTCGGCCAATAGCTGGAAATAACTTTGCGGATGGTTGCAGACGGGGCACTCTTCCGGGGCAGAAGGGCCGATGACGATGTGGCCGCAGTTGCTGCACTGCCAGATGGCGTCGCCATCCTTGCTGAAGACCTTCTTTTCCTGGATGTTGGCCAGCAGCTTGCGGTAGCGCTCCTCGTGGTGCTTCTCGATGGCGCCCACCATCTCGAACTTCTCGGCGATTTCGTCGAAACCCTCCTCGCGGGCCTCGCGCGCCATCCGGGCATACATGTCCGTCCACTCGAAGTTCTCGCCGGCAGCCGCATCCAACAGATTCTCAACCGTTCCCGGCACAGCCCCGCCATGCAGGTACTTGAACCAGATCTTGGCGTGCTCCTTCTCGTTGGCCGCCGTCTCCTCGAACAGCGCCGCGATCTGCTCAAAGCCGTCCTTCTTGGCTTTGCTGGCGTAATACGTATACTTGTTCCGCGCCTGCGACTCTCCGGCAAACGCCTCCATCAGGTTCTTTTCTGTCTTGCTTCCCTTGAGATTCATAGTACTGATTTTTAATGGTTTATTCTGCTGTTAAGGTACTGCTTACGGTGGTCCCGGCGCTCCTGGACGGGTCCGCGGTCCATCTTTTATCCGTTGTAGCGGCGCTCGATTTCTGTCCAGTTGACGATGCTCCAGAGGGCCTTCAGGTGATCGGGGCGGCGGTTCTGATAGTCAAGATAATACGCGTGTTCCCAGACGTCGAAAGTAAGGA
>Ga0265300_10001764_pt1 | contig 19702 bp, 16 predicted proteins | sample AusTroGonzalo_MG_FD_193482 | JGI IMG/M metagenome (GOLD analysis project Ga0265300, IMG submission 193482) | Bovine rumen microbial communities from tropical cattle in Woodstock, Queensland, Australia - Gonzalo_03 | ecosystem: Host-associated > Mammals > Digestive system > Stomach > Rumen ...
GCCCGTGCAAAAAGTGGCCACGCTCCTTCTTGCCGGAGAAGTTCCGTCACCAGCAAATTGGCAAACTGGGTGGTGGCCACGAAGGTGGTCGCCCGGACGGCATGGGAGGCCGGCAAAAAGGCGGCCGTAAAGGTGGCCAGGGCGGTCCCCGCAGTGGCGGTCACGGTAACGGCGGTCACGGTTTCAACGCTTCCGATATGGCCGAATAGCTTCGGCTTTGCCTAACACATGGGGGCTGGCTCAAAAGTGAGTCAGCCTCTCTTTTTTTCTGCGTGAGTGCTCCTACCGTTTAAATTCCACAGGAATGGTAAAGGTGGTGCGCACGGGGTTGCCATTGAGTTTAGCCGGACGCCATTTGGGACTGCTGCGAACTACGCGAAGCGCTTCGGCGTCTAAAAGGGGATCAACGCCCTTGATGAGTTCGAATTCCTGCACACCGCCGTCGCGGCCTACTACGAACTTCACCATGACGGTACCTTCGGCCGTGGTGCCGGCGGGATAGCGCACATGGGCGGCCACCCATTGAATAAAGGTGTCAAGGTCTCCGTTTTTGAAACTGGGATAACGCTCGGCCGCCCGCTGGGCCATCACGGCATCGTGCGTGCGGCTTTTTCCATGATACCGTACATGCCCGCCGCTCATCTCGATGGTAGTCTGATTGTAACGGGTGCGTCGACCCACAACCTCCAGGGTGTCGCCCACTAGGATGCCCAGCTGGTAGAAACTGCGCGTACCGCCAATGGAATCCTTTACGCCATACAGCAGTACCCGGCCGGTGCGGTCCTTCAGATAAAGATTACCGGTAGAGGGATTGCGAATGTAGTCTACCACCCCGCGCAGGATGCAGGTGGTGGTGTCGGTGTCGGCCATCTTCAGGAATTCCCGCACGGTTTTACGGGTTTGGGCCTGCACGGCCACTACGCTTAGCAGCAGGACGGTGGTAAGAAGGAGGAACTTTTTCATTTTGAAGCGCCAAAAAGTAACAGTTTTCGAATGATGCCAAAGAGTTTATAGGGCATGTAGCGGAATTTAAGGTCTATCCAGGTGGGCGTTTTTAGCACGGAACGCTCGTGGCTGAAGGCAAGGAAACTGCGCTCGCTGTGATAGCTGCCCATGCCGGAATTGCCCACGCCGCCAAAGGGGATGTGCGGGTTGGCAATGTGCATGATGGTGTCGTTGATGCAGGCGCCGCCGGAAGTGGTTTGGCCAATAATTTCCCACCCGTCGGCGGGCCGGCCAAAGTAGTAGAAGGCCAGGGGTTTTTCGCGGCTGTTCACAAAGGAGACCACCTCTGAGCGGTCCTTGAAGGTAAGGATGGGGAAGATGGGGCCGAAGATTTCTTCCTGCATCACGGGAGCGTCCGGGGAAACATCGTCCAGCAGGGTGGGCTCCATCCACAGGCGGGACTTGTCGTGGCGGCCACCGGCAACAATGCGACCATCGGCCAAATAGCTTTCCAAACGCTCGAAAGCACTTTCCTTCACAATGTGCACGTATTTGTCCGATTGCTCGGTACCTTGGGGATACAAGCCCGCCAGTTCTTTCTTAAAGGCCTCTATGAAAGCATCTTTGATGTCCTGGTGCATGAAAAGATAATCGGGGGCAATACAGGTTTGGCCGCTGTTGAGACACTTGCCCCAGGCAATGCGGCGGGCGGCCAGCTTCAGATTGGCGTCTTTATCTACAATGCAGGGGCTTTTTCCACCCAACTCCAGCACCATAGGCGTAAGGTACTGCGCCTGGGCCGCCATGGCAATGCGTCCCAGCGAAGGGCTTCCGGTAAGGAACACAAGGTCGTAGCGATGACGGAACAGTTCCCCGTTCACCAGGCGGTTGCCCTGCACGGTGCCCACATATTCCTCCGGGAAAGTATCGGCAATAAAGGACTCGAGGGTTTTTGAGACGGTGGGAACATAGGGCGACGGCTTAAGAATAGCGGTGCAACCGGCCGATATGGCCCCCACCAGCGGATTAAGCAGCAGCTGCACAGGATAGTTCCAGGGACTCACGATGAGGGTGCAGCCCAACGGTTCTCGCACAATATAGCTGGAGGAAGGCAGGCCTGTGGCAGGCGTGGGCATGCTCTTTCGGCGCGCCCATTTTTCTACGTTGCGAATAGCGTCGCCGATTTCCCCGTACACCAGGCCGATCTCTGTCATGAAAGCTTCCTCGTAGCTTTTGTGTAAATCCTGCCACAGCGCTTCACAAAGGGGTTTCTCCCACTTTTTCAGGCCGGCGTTGAAGGCCTTGAGCTGCGCCTTTCTCCATTTCACGTCCCGGGTGGTGCCGCTGGCATAAAAAGCCCGCTGTTTTTCTACAAGTTCCTGAATCCTTTCGGCCGATGTGTTTTCTAATGGCATATGCGTTTTCTATAAGTTACTGTGAGAGTGCGATTTACGCAAATTTGATTGCGAAATTTTCCTGATCAATTATTCGTAATCTATTAATTGTCAACCTTTTGCCGAAAACGACAAAGTGGCTCTGTCTGAGCTTACTGCCAGGGTGGCGCTTGCGCCCATGACCAAGGGCTGTTTTTCGGGGCCGTGCCCTGCTGGGAAGCCGCAGCAGACAGGAATGCCCAGGGGCTGGAAGAAGGCCGTGATAAGTTCTTCTACGCAGCTGTAAGCTAAATCGGGCGTACAGCCCTCGAAACTGCCAAGTACCACGCCGCGGCAGTGCTGAAGCGCGCCCTGGAGCCGGAGGATGTTTAACTGGCGGTCTATATTGTGGTAGGTTTCCTCAACTTCTTCTATAAACAGAATGTAAGGTGCCTTAGTGGTGTCGGCTTCGGTGCCCAGCAAAGGGACAAAGGTGCACAGATTGCCGCCGGTGAGGGGGGCCTGGGCCGTTCCGGGGATGTTGCAGGAATGCGCCGGCAGGTGATACTGCGGCAGCTTTCCTTCCAGAAGGTTTTTGAGTTTGATGCTGTTCTGGTCGCGGCCAAGGCCTTCGGCCAGGTGCTTTCCCATGGCGCCGTGAATGCTCATGACGCCGGCCTTGTTTTCCAGTGCCAGCAGGGTGGTAATGTCGCTGAAGCCCACCAGCCACTTGGGGCTGCGGGCCATGAGTTCCGTGAGGCCCTGCCCCAGCATATGCAGGGTGCCGTACCCGCCCCGGTTGCAGATGATAGCCTTGATGGAAGGGTCTTCGTAGGCGTCCTTCAGGTCCTGCAGACGTTCCTCCAGCGTGCCGGCATAACTGCCCAAATGCCGCTTTCCCACATGCTGGCCCACTACCGGCTGGTATCCCCATTCGCTTAACACGGCCGCCGCGCCCTGCACAAAGTCCCTATTGGTAACAAATGAGGGCGAAACCAGCGCCACATGGTCTCCGGGGGCCAAAAAAGCCGGCATTTTACATTCATTCAGCTGCTTCATACCACAAAAATACAAATTTTCCGCCATTTTTCTTTCCCAACGTCCCATTCCTTGGACCGTTGGGCATGATTGGAGCCGTTTTTCTTGGCTAACGTCCCAGTCGATGGACCGTTGGGCATGTTGGACGGCCAAGCAGGATGGCATGGGAAGGCCAGCGATGGGGCTACAGGTCCAGCAGACCTTCGGGGATTTGGAGGGTTAGAAGGCGACGGGCCTGGTCCACGGAAAGGATGAGGTCTTCGTGAAGGGGAAGAAGAACCTGACGGCCCTGGGCCAGGGTTACCCACAGGCAAAGGTTGCCGGGGATGTCTTCGTAGCCGGAAACGGTGCCCAGCGGAGTGCCGCCAGGCTGCAGGATGGTCCAGCCGGTGAAGTCTTCATCGGCGTCCTCCTCAAAGTAGTCGGCGAAAAGGGCGGCGCCGGAGAGTTCGTCGGCGTCTTTTAAAGAGCGCACACCGGTGAGACGCACCAGGGCACGGCGATTCCCGCGAGGGGTAAAGGATTCAAAATAGAAAGGAACCGGAAGTCCATCGAAATAGATGAACACCGGTTCCTGTAGGTCGATATCTTCCGGCTGGATGTCCAGAAAGCTTATGAGCAGCTGGCCATCGGTGCCGTTGGATTTCAATACCTGGGCAACGCGGAGCATTACTCGGCGGGAGTCTCCACGGCCTCTGCAGCGGGAGCCTCGGCGGCAGCCTCTTCGGCGGCCTTGCGGGCGGCTTCCTCGGCCTCGGCCTTCTTGGAGGCGATGGCCTTGGCACGGGCTTCGTTTACCTCGGCCTCGGCCTTCTTGGCGGCCTGAGCCTTAGCGATAGCCTCGTTCTTGAGCCCTGTCTTCTTGGCAGCGATCTTCTCGTCGCGCTGAGCCTTCCAGGCAGCGAATTTGGCATCGGCCTGAGCCTCGGTGAGGGCGCCTTTGGCAACGCCTTCGGCCAGGTGCTTGCGAAGGAGAACGCCTTCGTAAGAGAGGATACGGCGGGTTACGAGAGTGGGCTGGGCACCAACCTTGAGCCAGGAAAGAGCTTTTTCACCGTCCAGGACGATGGTGGCAGGATTGGTGTTGGGGTTGTAGGAGCCAAGGAGCTCGATGAATTTTCCGTCGCGCGGGGAACGGGAATCGGCCACTACAATGTGGAAGAATGCGAAATTCTTTTTACCGTGGCGCTGAAGTCTGATTTTAACAGCCATTGTGAATCTGTTGTTTAAAATTAATAAATGCGTATTGCCCCAACTCGTGGGAGCCCGCAAAGGTAAGCATTATTTTTAAGGAATAAAAATTTTTTCACGTTTGCCACATTTCATGCACAAAGTGCATCTAATAATTGTTCACCGCGGCCGCAAAACGGGCCTCCCGTGAACCTCACTGCAAGACTTGTAAGTTATGAAAAAATTATTCACTGTCCTTATCCTCCTGCTTGCCGGGCTTTACGCCCTTCAGGCACAAGGCCGCCACGAGATCAATCTGTACATCGGCGGCTTCAACGGGGAATACGCCGACATGGAAACGTCGGAGGAACAATACCTGGGCCTGTCCTACCTGTACGAGCCCCAGTATCGCGTTACCAGCGGCCCTTCCCTAACGCTGGATTATCACTTTGCCCTTAACAAGTTTGTCAAAGTGGGGGCGCAGTTTGATTATGCCAAGCTGTCGGGCCACACATACACCCACATTTCCGGCCAGCAAAAGGATTTTGAGCAAAACTTATTTTACATCCTGCCCCAAGCCAAAATTCGGGTTCCCAGCCCCAAGGGATTCCGTCCGTATGGAAAAATAGCGGCCGGCGTGCAAATTAACAGCGTGTACAGCGAAGGCCACCCGGTCAAATTTGCCTGGGAAGTGGTTCCTATCGGCTTTGAATGGGGCGGTCAGGTGGTTTACGGCGTGGCCGAATGTTGCCTGGGCTCTGTGATCCTGGGCGGCAGGCTGGGCATAGGTTGCAGGTTTTAAAAGATGAGCGTTATGAAAAAGTACTTTGTCATCCTGGCCGCAGCTGTTGCGGCTGTCGCATGCTCCAAGGGAGAAGACTACGATGTAACCGTAGGCGGGCGCAATACCTATTCGCTATCGGAGGGAGCCTCTTATATGATGTTCATTGCCGATAATCTGGTCACCGACGCCCTGGACGAGATAGAACTGGCGCTTAACCTGAACGACGCCATTATGGCCGCCGGCCAAAGCACCCGTTACCTGATTACCGGGCCGCAGGACCTGGAGGAAGCCGGCTCCACCTGGAAAGTCATCTCCAATGCCAGCAACGTGGTTGGTATGGAAATCGTGAGCCAGGGAAACGCTCAGTGGAAGTTCACCTATGCAGGAGAATATGCCTTTGGGCTGGCTAACGCCTATCCCACCACCTTTGTCATGCTGGTGGAAAGAGGAGACCTTAAGAGCGAAGGACACTACAATTGGACCGTTACCTTAAGTGGCTCCCGGGAAGAAAAGAATAGCTATCGCTGCCAGTTCGAAAGCCTGGGACCCGTAGCCTACCAAATTGAAGGACAAACTCTGGGCTGGAACTATCTGGTGGGCAAATACAGCATGAAAGTTTTCAAGGGAGAGGAAGCCATCGATTTATGCCTGCTGTCCTTTAACGGAAGTATAAGCAAAGCCCAATTTGTTCGCGGGCTGTAAAAAATTGGTGAAAAGTTTTGGGATTCCAAAAAAGCTTTCTATCTTTGCAGTCCCAAAATACCCGCGGGTGTGGTGAAATGGTAGACACGCCACTTTGAGGGGGTGGTGGGCATTAGCCCGTGGAAGTTCGACTCTTCTCACCCGCACACAAAAAAGACAGCTTGCACGGCTGTCTTTTTTGATTTTTTGTCGGGGTGACAAGACTCGAACTTGCGACCCTCTGGTCCCAAACCAGATGCGCTAGCCAACTGCGCCACACCCCGAAGGGACTGCAAAAATACACTATTTTTTGTATCTTTGCAACCTATGATGATTCAAGCAACTGGCATTCGTAAGTCGTTTGGCGCTCTGGAGGTGCTCAAAGGCGTAGATTTTTCGGTGGAGCCGCGGCAGGTGGTGTCCATCATGGGCGCATCAGGCGCAGGGAAAAGCACCCTGCTCCAAATCCTGGGAACGCTGCTCACCCCGGACGAAGGCCGTTTGGTTATTGACGGCACTTCCGTACTGGAACTGGGGGCCAGGGAGTTATCGGCCTTCCGGAACCGCCGCATCGGCTTTGTGTTCCAGGCGCACCACCTGCTGCCGGAATTCACGGCCGTCGAAAATGTGATGATTCCCGCACTTATCGGGGGCACTTCGGCCCGCGAAGCCCGGGAAAAAGCGCTGGCCCTTTTGCGGGAAGTGGGTCTGGAGGCCCGCAGCGGGCACAAACCTTCGCAGCTTTCCGGCGGCGAGCAGCAGCGGGTAGCCATTGCCCGCGCGCTGGTGAACTCCCCCGCCATCCTCTTCGCCGATGAACCCACCGGCAACCTGGACTCCCGCACCAAGACCGAGATCCACCAGCTTTTCCTCCAGCTAAGGGATTCCCTGGGACAAACCATCGTCATTGTAACCCACGACCCTTCCCTGGCCCAAATTTGCGACAGCTGCCATCAAATGCAGGATGGCCTATTTCTCTGATACTGAGCTGATTATAGATATTTCATCCGGCTTTTTGCCGGATCAAATATTCACAATGCGCTCAGAGTCAACCACTTAGCCAAACGGCAAAAATTCAGCGTATTTTTTGTTATTTTATGAAAATGCACTATCTTTGCACGTTGTTAGCTAAAACCTTTTAACCATGTATCTTTTAGGTCTCGATATTGGCAGTTCCTCGGTGAAAGCATCGCTTGTAGATGCCCAGAGCGGCAAGTGCAAGGGGGCGGCGTTCTATCCCAAGAGCGAGGCGCCCATTATGGCCAGGCAAGCGGGCTGGGCCGAGCAAGACCCTTCCCTGTGGATGGACAGCCTGAAATGGGCCGTGGCCGAACTCCTGCAGAAGGCCGATGTTCACAAGCGGGACATTAAAGCCATTGGCATTTCCTATCAGATGCACGGCCTGGTTTGCGTGGACAAAGACCTAAACGCGCTGCGCCCTTCCATCATCTGGTGCGACTCCCGCGCAGTCCCCTACGGCCAGAAGGCCTTCCAGGCGCTGGGAAAGGAATGGTGCCTGGAGCATCTTCTCAATAGTCCGGGCAATTTTACCGCCGCCAAACTGGCATGGGTAAAGGAACATGAGCCGGAGCTTTATGGCCGAATATGGAAAATCATGCTGCCCGGAGACTATATAGCCATGCGCCTTACCGGAGAGGCCAACACCACGGTGAGCGGCCTGTCAGAGGGCATCTTCTGGGATTTCCAGGCCGATGCGCCCGCCCGGGAGCTGCTGGAACACTTTGGCTTTGACCCCGCCCTGCTGCCGCAGCGCAAACCCACCTTCGGCGTGCAGGGAACCCTTACGCGGCAGGCCGCTCTGGAGCTGGGACTGCAGGAAGGGACGCCCGTTAGCTACCGCGCCGGCGACCAACCCAACAACGCCCTTAGCCTGAATGTGTTCAACCCCGGAGAGGTAGCCGCAACAGCCGGCACCAGCGGTGTAGTTTACGGGGTCATCGGCCAGGTGAACTACGACCCTCTTTCCAGGGTCAATACCTTTGCGCATGTGAATCATACGGCAGCCCATCCCCGGCTGGGCGTGCTGCTTTGCATCAACGGAACAGGCATCCTGAACTCCTGGATTCGCCGAAACGTTGCGCCGGAGGGCATGTCCTACGTCCAAATGAATGACATGGCGGCAGGCATCCCCATCGGCAGCGACGGCGTGAGCATCCTGCCCTTTGGAAACGGAGCCGAACGCATGCTGGAAAACCGGGAAACCGGCTGCAGCGTGCATGGCATAGACTTTAATCGGCACAGCCGCGCACATCTGGTACGGGCCGCGCAGGAAGGCATCGTCTTTTCCTTCCAGTACGGCATAGAGACCATGCAGGCCATGGGGCTCAAAGTAGATAAGATTCACGCCGGAGCAGCCAATATGTTCCAGAGCGCCATCTTCAGGGACACCTTGGCTGGCGTCTCGGGTGCCACCATAGAGCTGTATCAGACCGACGGATCGGTGGGCGCAGCAAAGGGCGCAGGGATGGGTATCGGCCTGTATAAAGATCACAATGAGGCCTTTGCTACGCTGGAGCGCCTGGCCCTCATTACCCCGTCGAACCAGGCCCCATACCTTGAGGCCTACGAGCGCTGGAAAGAAAAACTGAATAAAACACTATAATATGGCAAAAGAGTATTTTCCGACCATCGGAAAGATTCCCTTCGAGGGAACGGAAAGCAGGAATCCCCTGGCTTTCCACTATTATGACGCAAATCGCGTAGTTATGGGGAAACCTATGAAAGAGTGGCTAAAATTCGCCATGGCCTGGTGGCACACGCTGGGTCAGGCATCGGCCGATCCCTTTGGCGGACAAACCCGCAGCTACGAATGGGACAAGGGTGCCGACGCCTACACCCGCGCCCGCGCCAAGGCCGACGCCGGTTTCGAGATTATGCAGAAGCTGGGCATTGGCTACTTCTGCTTCCACGATGTAGATATCATTGAGGACTGCGACGACATTGCCGAGTACGAGGCCCGCATGAAGGACATCACCGACTACCTGCTTGTGAAGATGAAGGAGACCGGCATTAAGAACCTTTGGGGCACAGCCAATGTGTTTGGCAACAAGCGCTACATGAACGGTGCGGCCACCAATCCGCAGTTTGACGTAGTGGCCCGAGCCGCCGTCCAAATTAAAAATGCCATTGACGCCACCATCAAACTGGGTGGCACCGGCTATGTGTTCTGGGGCGGCCGGGAAGGCTACTATACCCTGCTGAACACCCAGATGCAAAGGGAAAAGGACCATCTGGCCCAAATGCTGCGCGCCGCCCGCGACTATGGCCGCGCCCATGGCTTCAAGGGCACCTTCTTCATTGAGCCCAAGCCCATGGAGCCCACCAAGCACCAGTACGACGTAGACACCGAAACCGTTATTGGATTCCTTCGCGCCAACGGGCTGGAAAAAGACTTCAAAGTGAACATAGAGGTGAACCATGCCACCCTGGCCGGCCACACCTTCGAGCACGAGCTCACGGTGGCTGTGGACAATGGTTTTCTGGGCAGCATTGACGCCAACCGCGGCGACGCCCAGAATGGCTGGGACACCGACCAGTTCCCCATTGACGCCTACGACCTTACCCAGGCCATGATGCAAATCCTTCGTAATGGCGGGTTCCAGCACGGCGGCACCAACTTCGACGCCAAGCTTCGCCGCTCCTCCACCGACCCCGAAGACATCTTCATTGCCCACATTGGCGCCATGGATGCCATGGCACACGCCCTGCTGAACGCTGCAGCTGTGCTTCAAGAGAGTCCGCTTCCGGCCATGGTCAAGGAGCGTTATGCCTCTTTTGACAGCGGACTTGGCAAGAAATTTGAAGAAGGAAACGCCTCGCTGGAAGAGCTTTATGAGTATGCCCTCAAGGCCGGCGAACCCACTGTTGCTTCCGGCAAACAGGAACTATACGAAACCCTCCTGAACCTATACGCAAAATAATGCTGCAAGGGTATTGCTTTGAAAACCGTCGCTTTGCGACCCCTCCCACTGCGTGGGCCCCTCCCTCTTACAGGGCCGAGGGTGGCCATGGGTTTTCAAAGCAATACCTTGCAGCATAGAATGAATCATCATGAGTAATTACAGGCAAGAAGGCAGTGTGGCCTATTTGATAGGCATTGTGCTGGTGGCTGTCATCGGCGGACTGCTTTTCGGATACGACACCGCGGTTATTTCGGGCGCCGAAAAAGGCTTGCAGGCGTTTTTCCGCAGTGCGGCCGATTTCAACTACACCGACGGATGGCATGGATTCACTACGTCCAGCGCACTCATCGGATGCATTGTGGGCGCGCTTCTTTCGGGACGCATGGCCCTGTATCTGGGCCGAAAAAAGTCGCTCTTCGCAGCGGGAATCCTGTTCCTTCTGAGCGCACTGGGGTCCTATTGCCCGGAGTTTCTGTTTTTCGAAAAGGGCGTTGCCACTAAGGGCCTCCTGGTGGCCTTTAACGCGTACCGCATCCTGGGAGGAATTGGCGTGGGCCTGGCATCGGCCCTGTGCCCCATGTACATTGCCGAGGTAGCGCCCGCATCCAAGCGGGGACGGCTGGTGTCGTGGAACCAATTTGCCATCATTTTCGGCCAGCTGGTGGTGTACTTTGTGAACTTCCTCATTATTCGCTCGCACGCATCCGACCCTGATGTGGTGGCCTGGACCAATGCGGTGGGCTGGAGAGTGATGTTCGGCAGCGAGGCTGTACCTGCCGGGCTATTTGCCCTACTCATTCTGCTGGTACCGGAAACGCCGCGCTACCTGGCCCTGCACGGCAAGGAGGAAAAAGCGCTAAGGGTACTCTCCAACATCAACGGCGAGGCCCGTGCCCGCGAAATCCTGGAAAGCATCAAAGCTACCGTGGCGGCCGATGCCAAGCGAAAACACGACAAACTCTTTGCCTTTGGCTTCCTGGTGGTGTTTATCGGCTGTATGCTCAGCGTTTTCCAGCAAATCATCGGCATTAATGCCGTGCTTTACTTTGCGCCGCGCATCTTCGAGTCCATGGGGATGGGCGACCCCATGTTCCAGACCGTTCTTATGGGCATTGTGAATATTAGCTTCACGCTGGTGGCGGTTTTCACGGTAGAAAAACTGGGCCGAAAACCACTGCTCATCACCGGTTCCCTGGGCATGGCCCTGGGCGCCCTGGGGGTGGCACTTTCCAATGTGTTCACCCTGCCCGCCGTGGTGCCCGTTGTGAGCATCATGCTGTACAGCGCCTGCTTCATGTTTAGCTGGGGCCCCATTTGCTGGGTCTATATTGCCGAGATTTTCCCCAACACCATCCGCTCCCGCGCCACCGCCCTGGCCGTAGCCTTCCAGTGGATCTTCAACTTCATTGTAAGCTCCACCTTCGTGCCCATGTACAACATGAAACTGGGGGCCATGGGAGACAGCTTCGGCCATTTCTTCGCCTATGCCCTGTACGGGGTCATTTGCCTGGCCGCCGCCGCCTTTGTATGGCGCCTTGTGCCCGAAACTAAAGGCAAAACCCTGGAGGACATGAACGCCCTCTGGCGCAGCCGAAACTAATACAGGCCGCCTTTAAGCAGGTACTCGGCCTTGACTTCTTCGTAGAAGGCGGCGATGGAGGTGGACATGTAGGGCTGCAGCCACAGGAAGCCGATGCCGGCGGTGAACACGCAAAGGATGGCCCAACCAAGGAAACTGAGCATGAGCCAGAACAGGTCGAACTTGTGGCCGCGCATCATGAGGCGGCTGCGATGGATGGCCTCGCTGGCGCTAAGCTCCGGATACTCTTCCAGGATGTACGGGGTCATGGAGTAAGAAAAGACCTTGATTATGCCCGGGATAATGAACAGCAGCATCCATAGAACCGTGAAGATATAGACCAGGAGCATGCCCCACACCTTGTGCCAATAATTGCTGAAGGCATAGTGCAGGGTGGCGCCAAACAAATGGTTGTTCCCGGTAACCAGCAAACCACGGAACGCATTGGCAAAACCCAGTCCCAGCGGGAACAGGAGCAGTACCTGCACCAGGAAGCTTGCGCTGGAGGTGCCCTGCAAGCGGTTTTGGGCGGCAATCCATGTGGGATCCTGCATGAGCGACAGGGCCTGCCTTAGGGAACCGGTCCCTCCCATATATCCCAGCTGTTCCTGCTGGAAAGACTGCAATTGATAGGCCTGATAGGAAGTGGGCGCCGCAATGGCCCCAATAATAAGCACATACAGCAGCGTAGTGATGACTGCCCGGCCCCAGTTTCCCCGCAGGGCGGCCAGGGCCTCGTTCTTAAATTGCGTATTTGTTTTCATATTGCCGGAAAATTCTATTGACAAATTTAGTGTTTTTTCGGATATTTGTGCTAACAAAATACTTAATGCCATGATGTGGATCATTCTTATTGCCGTAGTGGCCGTTCTGGTCCTTTGGATTATCTCTGTCCAGAACAAGCTTGTAAAGAGCGACGAAATTTGCAACAACGCCCTTAAGCAAATCAATGTGCAGCAAATTAGCCGCTTCGACGCCCTCAAGGCCCTGGTCAAACTCACCCGCGAGTATGCCTCCTTCGAGGCCGACACCCTGGATAAGATTGTGAAAGAGCGAAAAGTAGTTTCCTCGCCCAGTCCCACGGTGGCCGACATTAACGCCAACGAGGAAAGCCTGGCCGCCATTGGCGCTAAACTCATAGCCGTGGCCGAAGCCTACCCAGACCTGAAAGCCAGCAGCAACTATCAGGAAACCATGCGCTCGGTAAAGGAATATGAAGAAAACGTGCGCCTCTCACGCATGACCTTCAACGACACCGTTACCCGCTTCAACCAGCAGGTGCGCATGTTCCCCACCTCCCTGGTAGCCGGCCTGCTTAACTTTAGCAAGCGCGATTACCTGGCCGAAGACATTTCCAAGAAAGATTACCCGGAGTTTTAATCCATGAAAAGGCTTTTGACCCTGGCCGTAGCGGCACTCTTTTGCATGGGTGCCGCTGCGCAGCCCATACGTGAAATCCAGGACGTAGATATAAAGGTAGAGCTGCAGCAGGACGGCAGCGCCTGGGTAACTCAGGTGTGGACGGCCCTTGCCGGCACTTCCGGCACAGAGTTTTACATTCCCGTGGACCATTTGGGCCCCATGACCATTGGAGAGCTTTCCGTGCAGGAAAACGGGGTGGCCTATGAAAGCCTGGAAGAAAAGTGGGACATAGACCGCCCGCGCAGCTGGAAAAGCGGCAAATGCGGGATAGTGCCCAAAAGTGACGGCGCAGAACTTTGCTGGGGACTTGGAGAAAGCGGCTGGCACACCTGGACGGTTCGCTTCTGCCTGGGCGGCTTGGTACAGGCCTACGACGACGCCGATGCCTTCAACTTCATGTTTGTAAACAAAGGCATGGACCCCGCCCCCAAGCATGCCCGCGTAACCATTATCCCCGCCTTCCCCTGCCCGGCATGGACCTACGACAACACCCGCGTCTGGGCCTTCGGCTTTGACGGAGACATCCATGTCAAGGAAGGCACCGTTGTGGCCGAAACCACGGAAAGCATGCACCCATCCAGCGCACTCATTGCCCTGGTCAAGTTTGAAAAAGGCCTGTTCCAGCCCACCGTAGTAAAAGGCGGGGCTTTCCAGGACCTTCTGGACCGCGCTTTGGAAGGCAGCTTCTACGAAGAAGACCCCGCCGAAAAATGGTTCCTCCTTGGTTTTGCGCTGGTCTTCCTGGGCGGCCTGGGCCTTATCTTCTGGATATGCATCGCATCGGCCCTTGGCTACAAGTGGAAAAAATCCATTTTTGGCCGAAAGAAAATTGACGGATGGTACCGCGACATCCCGCTGGAAGGGAATCTGCATGCCGCCGAATACCTGCTGGCCAAAGGAAAGCGCTTCGAAATAAGCGCCCCTGCCAACAACATCATCGGCGCATTCTTCCTGCGCTGGGTCATGAACGGCCTGGTGAAAGTGCAGCCAGACCCTAAATCGTCCAAACGCGTAAACCTTTCCTTTATGGCCGACACTTCCGGCAGCGACGACATAGAGGAAGACCTCTTCCAAATGGCCCGCAGCGCCTCCGGCGACAACCTCATTCTGGAAAAGGGAGAATTCGAAAAGTGGAGCACCAAAAACTACAAAAAACTCACCGCCTGGCCCGACCGCTCAGTGGCCCGGGGCAAATCCTGGTTCAAGAATAAAGGGTATTTTGTAAAGGATGGCGTATGTTCCACCGAAGGCGCCCAGCAGGCCTGCCACCTTATTGAGTTCCGCAACTTCCTAAAGGAGTTCACTCTCTCCGACCAACGGGAGGCCATTGAGGTAAAAATGTGGAAAGACTACCTGGTATATGCCCAGCTATTTGGCATGGCCGACAAAGTGGCCCGGCAGTTTAAAAAACTGTATCCGGCGCAGTTTGACCAGCTGGCCAAAGAGTCCGGGATAGACACCAACACCCTGCTGTACACCATGCTATGGACCAATAACATGAGCACCCGCGCCTTTAACAATGCCGCCGGAAGAGCCGGCAACATTAACGGCACGGGCGGCCGCGCATCCTTTGGCGGCGGTGGTGGTTTCAGCGGTGGCGGCTTCGGCGGCGGCGGACGCTAATAAATCAACGGCCGTAAGACAAACTAAACATACACCCATGTGAGCCCCTGGCTCTTAGGGATGGTGATGACTTGACCATTGGTGCAATTTTGGTGCATCTATTTTGAGCCTCAAAACAAGAAAAAACCCTTCTGAGTATATTCAGAAAGGGTTTTTGATTTTAATTGGGTGGAGGTAGTCAAATAACAGTATTATCTGAGAAGGACGTAGCACACCGCATTGGTGGAAGATGTTGAGTAATTGAAAACATCCAGATGGTTGTCGGGCTCGAAATAGGCCGTGAAGCCACCGACGCTGAAGGAGAAGGATTGGGGGGCCTTGTCATAAATCAGGATTCCATAACCGCTCCAGTAAGCTTTGTTCGGCTGATCGGGGCCGAAAGAACCGGACATGGACATGTTGCAAGTGCTCCCGATAGCGTCCATTCCCGACCCTGCGGTGGCCCAGGACTTCCGGGTAATACTGAAACTGCCTTCCCCGTTGAGGTCTTTGTCAATCTTCATGGTGAAGGACATCGTCTCGTCGGAGCCGCCCGTTGCGTAGTTGGAGTGACTATGGTGGGCAGAGATAATCTGATAGTCTCCTTCACGGTAGGAAGTGAGTTCATCGGGGTCACTATAAGCAGAAGCATAGACATACCCATCCTGCGAACAGTCAAAGGAGGTGTAACATATTTTGCCAGCCCAGAAATTTTCCAGCGTTTTGAATTGTAACTCGATTGAGCGGACATTGACGAAATTCTTGAGCACGCCGGCCTCCTGGGACACGATGAGGGTGTCGGCTATGTTTTTACCCCCGTCCAGCGGTGCGCTGAGGATAATCTTACCCTCGCGAGGCGTTTCGTTGCCGTTCTCCCTTACGCTGACATCCAGGGTCTTGCCCGTCTTGTCATATTGGGCCGTGAGCCAGGAAGCGTCGGATGAAGTGACGCTGATGTTGTCCTTGTTGGTATCCACCGTCACGCGCTGCGTACCGGCGTCGTGGGTGAAGGAAAGAGCCTTGGGCGAAAGTTCCAGTTTGTCAGGTTCGGCGAGGCACACGGACTGCTGCACTTTCTCGTCATACTTATTGAATACAACTCCTGTGATCAGGAACAATTGCGTGAGAGGGCTTTGGGCCACCAGCTTGCTCAGGATACCTTCATCGGTCACGACAAGGGGCTTGTCGGCCATGAAATAGCCAAGGAACTCTGCTTTCTTGGGGCGAGTATGTTGCACATCGTCCTCATCCGTGTATCGTTCCATCTCGGCAAGGTATGCCAGGCCGTATACATTCTCATTCTGCTGCGACACGACAAGTTCCCGGCCTTTCACGTCCTTGGTCCCCTGGGAGTTGGTCCAATGGTTGAAATAGTAGTCACTCTTCAAGCCTCCATACTTCCATATATCATACTCTTTAGAACGCAGATTCTCATTATTGATGGTGACCTGGTTTTCAGAACTCCCCGGAAACTTGTAATAATCGAAACCCTTTGCAACTTTCCCGTCGGCAACGGCTTCCACAAAATCCCTGAAGTTGCCGTCGTCAAAGAAATCGTATCCGTTCGTTTTGCACCAGTCTTCAAGCCACTCGAGATGCGTTTTGATACCCTTGTCGCGCCAATGTTCATACATCGTCACGATGGATTTGTCTCCCTTTTTCTGTGAGAACCATTCCAGAACCATCCCCAGACCATAGCCTTTTGACTGATAATTGAATTCACCCTTAGGAGCCCATTTGACCCCGTATTTAAATATATCGTCGCCATGTGAAATCATGATTTTCGAATAGGAATGGTCTGCGACAAAGCGCTCAATCCAGGTGCCACCCGATTCGTAAATCATGAGGAACTCACCGTTCGAATCGAACTTGGCTTTGGTCAGGGCCCATCGCTTATCGTAATCAGACTGGTAGTAATGCAAAAGCTCATGGATAATGGTCTTGCGCAGCTCGGTATGGTCGCTGCCCAGGTGCTCCACCAGTTTCTTGTTCAGGATGATGCCGCTCCATTTGTTGCCCCGCGCGCTCTGGATAAAACGGCCATACTCGCCGGGCTTCAGCGAAGTGCTTTCAAAACTGAAAGGGATGTCGCGGTCACCTTCCACCTTGAAGCCCAGGGCATGAATGGTCCTGATGGCCTCGGCAATATACTGGTTCAAGGCCGCCTCCAGGTCTCCCAGGGAATTCATGATGTTGAAACTGTGCGTCTTGTTCAGGTGCCAGCCAACATTTTCCACCTTGTTGGGATTATCGGCTTTTGTAGCGCTGTCACGGTCAATACGCGCCAGGCCGAAAGTAATGCTGCCGTTTTCCGTGCTCTCGCCGTTGTCGAAGGCCGGAATTTCGGCCGTGTACTCCCCATCCTTGTAAGTAGTTTCCAGCGGAATGTCGAAATCCACAGCGGCAAAGTTGTGCATGTCATATCCCGGTGCGTGGGCTACGATGCAGATATCGTCGTAGGTCTCGCTGCTCTTGATGCTCACCTTCACCGGCTTGGCGGTAGTGACGGGCAGCGTGAGCTTATAAAAGGGAGACACCTCATCCTCTCCCAGCGTTTCACCGGACTTGACTCCCGTCACGCCCACCTGGGTTTCACCCGCGAAAGTATCTCCCGGGATGGTAAATGTGATATCGTCTTTCTTTACGGTACCGCCTTCCGTGGGCACGGACTGCCATTCCCCCACGACAGGCTCTGGCTTGCCGCTGTCCGGATCTGTGTTGTTTTCCTTTTTACAAGCTGCCAAAAGGCAGAGAATCATGGCTGCAGCTGTCACCTGGTGTCCGAATCTGAACATTGTTTCCATTTTTGCGATGTGATTTCGAATGTGGAAACAATGTACGAAATATGCAGGCGAAAGGGCTTGCATATCTACAAAAACGACTCCAATTGTAAATCCGTCAGTTGGTTTTCCCTTTCCACTCGCTTGGAGTGGTACCTGTGACCGCCTTGAAGGTGCGGAAGAATGAAGACTCCGTAGCGAAGCCGGACTCGGCCCAGATGGCCGATATTTTCTCTTCGGGATGACTTGAGAGCAGTTCCTTTGCATACTTCACCCGGTAAGTATTGACAAACTGGGTGAAGGACTGGCCTGTGGCAGCTTTGATGTTGTCTGTGATATAGGTTCGGTTGGTGCCCAGGAGGTCGGCAACGTCCTGCAGTTTCAGAGCGCTGTTGAGAAAGGGCTTCTGGTCTTCCATAAGCCGGGTCAGGCGTTGTATAAGAGAGTGGTCATAGTTTGCCCCGCCTGGCACAGGAGCCTCATGGCGCCGGCGTTTCAGGATAAGAACCGTGATGCCAGTGGCAGTAGCGCAGCCCAGAAGCCACCAGAGCCATGATGCTCCCGTGCCTGTGGTATCCTCATATCGGCCCATAGGAAGGAGCAGCGCCATCGCGTGGGGTGAAAAGTTATCATCAAAGACGTCATCAGGATAGGCTTTCCCGCCGGCCAGGAGCAAATTGCCCTCCGATGTGAGTACCGGACGGCGGTAATAAACATGGGCCGGTAAACCGGTAGCATAATAGAGCGTCAGGGCTGCCGGTGTGGTGGACAAATCGGCCGACAGGACATACACATTCCCGTTTTCCGGCGTAAAACCGAATAAATAGGCCCGCAAAACCTCCCGGTCCATCTGCAAATCCTGATATCGGATAGGATGACCGTCATGTTCCAGGGGAATGGGGGCATCGGTTGCAAGGAGAGAGAAATCCGTACCGTCGATTCGGCAGAGGGCCTGTTCACTGTCCTTGTTCTCGACGGGCAGGAGATAGGAGTAGACACCATTCACACCCTCACCGATAAAATACGCGTCACAGTTCTTGTCTTCCTCGCATTCATTCGGTTTCCAACGCTCAAACAGCGGCACCATCAGCGGCGCTCCCTGCAGACGATCCACAACAATCGTATCGAAAGGTTCAGCCCGCTTATCCACCCCGCTGAGAATAAGGACATCGTCTTTTGAGATGGGCAGTATGAAGGGACGTGAACGCGGCTGCGACACTTCTTTCTGGTGTACGAAAGATTTATGTCCGTCGAACACCTCAACATTATCGGCGCCCTGATACCAGTTTCCAGAAATAACCACCTGTCCACTTTCTAACTGGGCCGCACTGGCAAAACAGCGCTTCGTGTCCATGCAGCCGAATCCGCGGAAGGAATGAGTGTCAGGATCATACATCTCAACGGAATAGGTATGGCCGATGCCCAAGGGTTCTGCGTGTCCGCCGCCGATAAGAACCTGCCCAGAGCATAGTGGAAGGCTGAAACCATTGTCGTGGGTATAGATTGTGGATATCTGGTGCCATTTCCCGTTGCGGTAGTATTCTGCCGTTGCCGTTGGAACAAAACCAGAGGTGTGGCCTCCCACGACCGTTGGCTCTCCATTGACGCAAAACAGGGAATGGTCTGCGCGTGGTATATTCAAATCAGGAAGCCGTACTGCCTTAATCTGCACTACGGGGCACACGGATGACGTAGTGTCCGGCATCTCCGCGGCCACGGAAGCAAGAAGAGCTGACAGAATAAAAAACAACATGGTATGTGAAAATAATCCTTGTAAAGATAATGGTTCTGCGCTGATTAGGCAAATCTTTGTGCTACGCTTGTTTACCGCCAATCCAGCCGGAATGCGCAGGATGGCGGTCAGAGGTACTATTAGAGTCCCGCTCCGCGGGGGCACTTAAACGAAGGACCGCCGGTCGCTACGCGCCACTGGTTTTCCTGTGTACCATCGTCATCCAAGCAAGCTTGGCTGCCGACGGCACACAAAAAAACCACCAGACTAACGTCTAGCGGTCATTTTGTTTGTGGAGGTAGTCGGATTCGAACCGGCGACCCCATGCTTGCAAAGCATGTGCTCTACCAGCTGAGCTATACCCCCGGAAAGGGGAAAAGCCGACACGCGGCCGGCTTTTCCAGTAGGCCCTGGCAGAGTTGAACTGCCGACCTCTACATTATCAGTGTAGCGCTCTAACCAACTGAGCTAAGAGCCTGTATAATAATGAAAGACTAAAAGTGCAAGGTTTGTAACCTTGTCACGAAGCGTCGCGTCAGAAGACACAGCTCCAAAAAGGAGGTGTTCCAGCCACACCTTCCGGTACGGCTACCTTGTTACGACTTAGCCCCAATTACCTGTTTCGCCCTAGGCCGCTCCTCTCGGTCACGGACTTCAGGCGCCCCAGACTTTC
>Ga0265300_10001767_pt1 | contig 19685 bp, 10 predicted proteins | sample AusTroGonzalo_MG_FD_193482 | JGI IMG/M metagenome (GOLD analysis project Ga0265300, IMG submission 193482) | Bovine rumen microbial communities from tropical cattle in Woodstock, Queensland, Australia - Gonzalo_03 | ecosystem: Host-associated > Mammals > Digestive system > Stomach > Rumen ...
CCAGAGGTATGGAAACACAATAATGATTCTTTTTATAATCGGCTGTATGAGTACAAGAAGAATGGGGCTCTTATTTATAACGAATCCGTGTCTTCAGAGTATTTCCCCGAAGGAACGAAATGGACGGAGATAAGACTTGACACCTTGAAGTATGACAGCTGGTATTCAAAGGTTGGCGATGAATGGGTGCCAAACTTTGAAACAATTGAATACTATGTGAAGGGGGAGTACGTTGAACAGAACGTAGACAATCCCTTCACCTATAAAATAGTATATACCAATGGTCCTGAATGGACAGACTCTCTCACATTTCTGATAATGGAAAAGAACAATAGTGTCTGGGCATCGGTATTTTTATACTATGATAATTTCCGTCCTCGATGGCCAGGTGATGCGTACCAGTTTGATTGGAGCATAGGAAAATGGCTCTATTTTAGGGACATTGACGAATGTAATTATACATCCATAGTATCGTGTTATGGGTACTATGGTATCATTGACGAAATAAAGGAAGGAGACTTCGGAGGTGTGAGACCGCTGAAGTACGTTGATTTGGATGGCAGGGCTCCTGAGAATGATCCAAATATACCGAGGATAAATGTAGGAACGAGAGGTGGTCGGATTATTCAAGGCATCGGCATAACCGAATGGAATGATGGCGAATGCCTGTTCGGCCCCCCCAATCCTTATTTCGCTTCGGGAGGGGATTTCAATGAGCGCCACTATCGTTCCATGCTTGTCCATTTCAAGCGCAATGGAGAAGTCCTTTATGACGTATGGCCAGACAAATTATTACCGATAGAAATCAACGAGCAGAACTTCCCTGATGAGAATTTCCGTAATTATGTGTTGAGTCAAGAATATGGTGCTGATGGCGTTTTGACCAACGAGGAACTGGAGAAAGTGATTTCTATCGATATAAGTCGTTTGGAAATACATGACCTGAGAGGTATTGAGTACTTCACCGCATTGAAAGACTTGAATTGTATGACAAATAAGCTGACGGCTCTCGACTTATCGAAAAACGACGCTTTGGAGACGTTGGAGTGCCGTGGCAACAGACTAACGACAATCAATTTGTTGGAAAACAGAAAATTAAGAAGTCTGAAGTGTGGGGGCATCAGTTATGGCAACCAATTGACTTCACTCGATGTATCGAATTGTACCGAACTGGATACGCTTGCCTGCTCTGGTAACCCATTGAAAACACTTGATGTGTCAAAGAATACAAAGCTGAGATGCTTGGAGTGTTACAGCAACCTATTAACGTCACTTGATTTATCGAAGAACACGGCACTTAGAAGACTCCATTGCAACGACAATCAGTTGACAACTCTCGATGTATCGAAGAATACAGCACTGACCTTGTTAGAATGTTCCAAAAATATGCTGACAACGCTTGATGTAACAACGAATTCAGCATTGGTATATCTGTCATGTACGGATAACAAACTGACGACACTCTCCGTGTCAGGCAATAAATCATTGGAATCGATAATATGCTTGGGTAATCAGTTGACCGCTCTTGATGTTTCCGGATGTTCTGCACTGAAATCTTTAGGCTGCGGTAACAATCAACTTACTATGCTTGATTTGTCTGGATGTTCTGCACTAGAAGGGGTAACATGTTACGGCAATCAACTTACTACGCTTGATTTGTCGGAGAATACTGCGCTGACCGTGGTTTCCTGCTATAAAAACCAGATTAAGGGCATAGGAATGGACGCACTTGTGGAGAGTCTGCCTACTGTGAGCGAAGGAAGGCTGTATATTATGTACTTTGAGAATGAACAGAATGTGATGACAACTACGCAAGTCGCTGCGGCAAAAGCTAAGGGATGGTCTTCATATTATTGGAATAAAGACGCTTACAACTGGGTGAAATATGCTGGAAGCGAGACGCCCCAGATGGCTTATCTTCCATTCGTCGAAGACGGAAAGGTGTGGAAAGTTGGCGACGACTCGGGTAATCCTGTGCAGAGGGTTGAGTACTACTACTTTGATGGTGACACCATTATAGATGGAAAGAGCTGCAAGCAGATGATGTGCCAGCGGTATGTGAGCCCTGATCATCCGGATTATAATGTCATTTCGCGATTACCCTCTCTGAGCTATGTGGGAGCATGGTACGAAGAGGACAAGAAAGTGTATTATTTCAACGCAGTAAACAAACAGTTTAGAATGATGTACGACTTCTCCCTCGATGCCAACGACACACTTCTGATAGACAATTCCAGTCCTTACGTCGTGGGCCCAAGGCAGACAGGAGGAATAAAAGGCTTTAAGGGTGTATATAGAGATGTAATGATGGTTTGGGATGAAGAGCAAAGCATTTACAATACCACTTGGTTAGAAGGTATCGGAAGTATTGAGGGTCCGGGATATAATGTCTATCTGGGAAAAGAATATCATGGTGGGGCGTTCCTGATGTCATGTACCGTTGGCGATGAGGTCATCTACCTTAACGACGATTATGAGGATGGTGCCACTCCTGACGCCATGAACGCCCGGAAGCAGCGCATCGACTTCACGCATACAATCAAGGTAAGACCAAAGGCACCGAGTAAAAATGAGGCACCGAGGAGGGCAGCAGAAGAGTCGCTCTACGGCGAATACAACGACGTACAGCTGGGCATCAATCTGAATCCGCTCGACGACGCCTATCTGGTGCGCATCACTGACGAGACGGGCAAGTCCGTCTATGAGAAGGCCGTCAACGCTGGCAGCATCGTTGGCCTTAACATCGACATCTCTGCCTATCCCAAGGGCCGTTACACCGTCACGGTGGAGAACGGCAGCGAGTCCTTCACCGGCGAGTTCGAGGCACAGACGACGGGAATAGTGGAGAATTTAAGAATTGAAAAATTAGAGAATGGAAGTATCTTCGACCTTCAGGGCCGCCGTCTCAGCGGCAAGCCGGCGAAGGGGGTGTACATTGAGAATGGACGGAAAAGGATGAAATAAACGATCACAGCGCTCGGCTATGCCGCTTGCCACTGAAAGGACGCAAGAACCCTCTCCCAATCACCCTTTTGCCTAAACTTTGCGGCAGAATTACGAAAAAACATCCAAAATAAGTTCTTTTTGGTAGGTTTTATAGTGTAAAGTCGGAAAAAGTTCCTATCTTTGCAGCATATAACCACTTAAATCTATAACAGCAATGAAGAAAATTCTATTTATTATTTTGACTCTTGGTTTGTTGTCTGGCGTATCTATGGCGCAGGATGACAACATCGTTAAACCTTCAACAGAAGATTCGGTAAAGGATAAAACCGACAAGACAATATTAAATAATCTGGAGATTATTCGAAAGATACAACAAAAGAATGACAGCCTGAGGGAGGAATGGAGAAGTAATAAGAACAAACCCGTTGTTGCCCCCGAAGACACTATCTCGAGTGAGGCTGATGCAATGCGCCAGATTGCTAAGAACACGCATCAACATTGGTGGAGTGATAATTGGAATCTTTTTGGAATCGCATCTACTCTCTTGGCAATTCTTGCCCTCATTGTTGCCTGGTGGTCATATGACTATACAAAGAAGACATATGATGCGCAGATACAAACAGAAGAGAATACAGGTAAACTTACATTAGACCAGCAGCATAACCTGCTAGTTGATTTGGTTCGGCATCTTTACAGGAATCTAGTTGTTAGCTATGGCCTAAAAGTTAAGATGGATAACTTAAAATATGCATATTATCCGTCGGAGGAACATTTGCAAAAAATGAAAGTCAATCTTAATGATATTCATCTTGAACTCTTTTATCGCAAAGAAGAACAACATAAGAAAATGAATGAGCTCTACCTAATGCTTCGAAATTACAACCTTGAAATTGACGTGTTCTGTGAACATTTTAAGAGCAAGAGCATTGATGATGAAACAAAAAAACGTGATTTGGGTACGCTGGTTCACAAATGCCAATTGTTAACAAAAGAAATCGTAGAGCGCATGGGAATTATATGGTCGCCCGATGAATTGGAGAACTATAAACAAGAAATAAAAGCCGATCTTGTTGCAAATCAGAATAAAAATATTGGTGATTCAAGTCGCTATTTCTCAGATTCCTTTGATCCGTATAATAATCCTGAATCATATTATGCCACATTGTTTGGTGATGAGGCAGCCGCCTTCTTTGATCGTTTGGAAAAAAACGTGAGAAAAGAATGTGGCACGAACAATAGTGGTCAGGAAATACTGCACATGATAAAGATAGCATAATAATCGGGAAACGTTGCGCCCTTTCAGTGTCGAGCGACATAGCCGAGCGTTGTGATTTTTTCAAAGAGCAGTTGCTGCCGATGCTGGTCACAGCGGCAGTAACTGCTATTTTTACCATGGTGTTTGTCGACAAACCATAATCCGTGCTGGTCACATTGCGCACTGTGACTCAGGGTTGGATTAGGATTGTCTTGACCTCTGCCCTCGGGGACGGCGACCAGAACCGTCTGGGGGGGCGAGGGCCGGGGGCCTGGCGCGCATCGCTGCGGGCCGGTCTGGCTAGCCTTTTGTACGTACATCTTTTAATAATACAGACCTGAGGGTGGGAGGGGACTCTGTTAGCGGAGTGCACCGGATCCGCAATCGGGCTTCTTGGACGAAGACTTATAGACGTCAGTCAATCCGGTATTGCTGCTTCCGCAGATGTGCAGCGCGCTTGGTTATCACTTCCCGTAGAAGATGCGCGACGGCCGCACGAGTCCTGATGTCCCACAATGTCTGATTTCTGGGAGCAAAGGTAGTGAAAAGATCAGTAGCCTCCAAGGGAAACGTCCTGGCTCGTCAAATCCTAAGTTTGTTACTCGCTGGTTCTGAGGTGGTTGGAAAGAAACTTTGCTAATAATCCCGTTCTGTGTTTGTCTGAAAGAAATTACCAGAAATTATTAAAAAAAATATTGGGAAACGAAAAAAGTGGTGACACCCGGCACACCCGACGCACCTAAAATCCTGCCCCGCTCAGGAGGGGGGAAGGGAAGAGCACTAAGAAGATAAGCTTTAGCGACGAAAAGGTAAGCTTTTTCGGAAATAAGCTGGTCTTTGGGGTTAAATTTTCTAGAGAATTCAGGGCTAAAGGTAAGCTTTAGCGACGAAAAGGTAAGCTTTAGGATTCTAAAGGTAAGCTTTAGGATTCTAAAGGTAAGCTTTAGCGGCGAAAAGGTAAGCTTTAGACGGCTAAAGGTAAGCTTTTCACCAGATTTTAGGTGGGTCGGGTGTGCCGGGTGTGGGTGGTTTTCTGTTTTCTCGTGCGTGCGCGCGAAGCTTTTTCAAGGGGTAACCTACAATGCGGCGAGCGCGAGGGAGTAGAACTTCGACTCGGGGCTGTCGGCACGGCTAGGTACGACGCAGGGACAGATAGTGCCCTGGAGGACGCCGGCGGTCTTGGCATAGGCGAAGAGGGTGAGCGTCTTGTAGAACACGTTACCGGCAACGATATCGGGGAAGATGAGCGCATCGGCGCGTCCGTCGATGGCTGAGCGTATGCTCTTCTCGCGGAGACTGACGGTGTCGAGCGACGTCTTCAGGTCCAAGGGGCCGTCGATGATGCAGCGTCCGAACTTGCCGGTCTGTGCCTCGGCAATGATCTGGATGTAGTCCTTGGTGTAGGGGAAGGTTTTCTCGCTGACTTTTTCGGCACAGTGGATGAGGGCGATGCGCGGCTCTTCGATGCCCAGGGCGTGGCAGGCGTAGTTGACGTAGCCTATCTGCTGGCGCCGCTGACTCTGCGAGGGGACGGGTATGACGGCGGCATCGGTGAAGAAGAGGAGTTTTTCGTACTTGGGAATCTCGGCCACGCAGATGTGTGTCAGCACGCGTCCCGGGCGCAATATGCCGTTCTCCTTGTCGAGGATGGCGCGCAGGAGGTTATCGGTATTCAGGAGTCCTTTCATCAGGATGTCGGCCTCGCCGCCACGGACCATGGCCACGGCACGGCGTGCACACTCGTCCTTGTCGTCGCCTTCGACATAGACGGGTTCGATGAAACCCATCTCGCGGCCTTTCTCAACGGCGTAGCGCGTCGACGCATCGTCGGCGCAGACGACGGCCACCCTCTTCCTACCGCCTCGCTGCTGCAGGAACAGTGTCAGTTCGTTCAGGCTCCTGATAGGTTGCATTCTTCAAAATGTTATTTACCCAGCTGGTAGCCAAGGCTGAGCTGGATGACACGGTTGCAGACGGAGGGCATTCCGTCGAGCCTGCTGATGCTGGTCAGACCGTAGTTGTAACGGAGGTCTACGCGCCACTTGTCGAAGTCGTAGGAGACACCCAGAGGGATGGCGATGTCGAAGGGCTTGTAGATGGAGGCACTGGTCTTAGAGCTGAACCAGGCGTCGTCGATGAGCGAGTCGTAGGACGTGTTCTTGTAGAACACATAGCCTGCCTGCAGACCGGCCTTGACGGCCAGTCCTTTCATGATGTAGTAGTTCAGCAATACCGGCACATTGATACCGTGAAACGTCGACGAGTAGTTTCTCTGGTATTCAATATCGTCATACCTGTTGCCCTGCAAGGAGTAGAGAATACCCACCGACAGAGCCAACGGCTCACTCAGCTGATACTCACCTTCGAAACCGGCAACCACACCGATACGGAACTTCGATTCCAACTTCTCGTAGCCAGAGCTGCTCCCTTCCCAGTGATAATACATATCATCGCCGGCAATGGTTGCCAAATTGATACCCACTTTGGGCATAACTGTCAGTGATCCCACCTCGTGCTGAGCAAAGCCATGCAGCGAGGCAACAAGCATGGTTGTCAAGAGTAGAAATTTCTTCATATCCAAAAAACGCGTTTATTTTCTGTATAAAACGTAAATTATTGCTAATTATTGTCCGAAAAAGGAATAAAAGATGTAACTTTGCAGAAAATGTATTTTTATTATGGGAAAACTGACTATTACCGAAACCAGCATGGCGCTTGCCAAACAGTGGGAGAACAGCGGAACGCTCGATGACGACCTGCTGCTGCTTGACCGTATGAACGAGGTTCCATTCCCCCGCGAGCCCCGTCGCATGAACTTTATCCTCATTGCCCTCTGCACAGGCGGACAAGTGCGCTACACCATGGACACGCAGGAGCAGGTGGTGAACCCCGGCGACATTCTCATTGCCGGCGAGCGCCACGTGATAGACAACTATCAGGCCTCGCCCGACCTGGAAGGCCTCTGCTTCATTGTCAGTACGAAGTTCTTCCAGGAGATTATCAAGAACGTCAGCGACATCTCCACCTTGTTTCTCTTCTCGCGACAGTTTCCCGTTGTCCACTTGAAGGAGCGCGAGCAAAACATCTTCAAGGACTACTTCGCCGCCATCAGCTCGAGACTTCAGGACAATGACCACCCCTTCCGTCGCGACCTCATCAGCACGCTGCTGCTGGCCTTGTTCTACGACCTGAGCAACGTCATTTACCACTTCCAGCAGCAGACGGGCAAGAACAAGACTCGCGCCGACATCGTCTTCACCCGCTTCATCAAGCTGGTTGAGGCGAACTGCCGCCACGAGCGCCGCGTCAGCTGGTATGCCGCACAACTGGACATCACGCCGAAATACCTCTCGGAGTGCATCAAGCGCGCCAGCTGCCGTACACCCAACGACTGGATAGACAACTATGTCACCATGGAGCTCCGCGTGATGCTGAAGAACACCACGAAGAGCATCCACGAGATTTCCGTGGAGATGAACTTCGCCAACCAGTCGTTCCTGGGCAAGTACTTCAAGGAGCACACCGGCATGAGTCCCTCGGAGTACCGCCGTAAGTGACCCCATCATTCCAAAAATATGAAGACATTCGAAGAACTGGGCGTTAGCGCGGAGATACGCCACGCCATCGAGGACATGGGATTTGTACAGCCCACACCTGTACAGGAGGCCGTCATTCCACAACTGCTGGAGAGCCGTCGCGACACCATCGCCCTGGCCCAGACGGGAACGGGCAAGACAGCAGCCTTCGGCATACCCCTGCTGCAACGGCTCGCCGCCGACCTGCCACAGACTACGAACAAGCCCCAGGCACTCATCTTGTCGCCGACGCGTGAGCTGTGCCTGCAGATATGCGACGACCTAAAGGACTTCAGCCGCTACATGGGCCATATCCATATTGAGGCCGTCTATGGCGGTGCGAACATCGGCCAGCAGATCAGAGCCCTGAAGAACGGCGCACACATCATCGTGGCGACGCCGGGCCGACTGATAGACCTGATGAACCGCGGCGTGGCGCAGCTCGACCAGGTGCGCAACATCGTGCTGGACGAGGCCGACGAGATGCTGAACATGGGCTTTGCCGACAGCATCAACGCCGTCTTCGAGGCACTGCCCGAGGAGCACTCCACGCTGATGTTCTCGGCCACGATGAGCCGTGAGGTGGAGCGGGTAGCCCGACAGTACCTGCGCGACGCACAGGAGACGGTCGTAGGCAGCCGTAACGAGGGCGCCGAGAACGTGAACCACATCTATTATATGGTGCACGCGAAGGATAAGTACCTCGCACTGAAGCGTATCGTCGACTACAACCCCCGCATCTTCGCCATCATCTTCTGTCGCACGAAGCTCGAGACGCAGGAGGTGGCCGACAAGCTGATTCGCGACGGCTACAATGCCGAGGCCCTGCACGGCGACCTCTCACAGCAGCAGCGCGACCTGACGATGCAGAAGTTCCGCCAGCATACCGTCCAGCTGCTCGTGGCCACCGACGTGGCGGCCCGCGGACTGGACGTCGACGACCTGACGCACGTCATCAACTACGGACTGCCCGACGACATCGAGAACTACACGCACCGCTCAGGGCGTACAGGACGCGCCGGCAAGAAGGGCACGAGCATCTCGATTGTCCACTCGAAGGAGAAGTTCAAGATCCGCAACATCGAGAAGGTCATCGGCAAGCAGTTCGTCGAGGGCGACATCCCGTCAGCCGAGGAAATCTGTAAGAAGCAGCTCTACAAGGTGATGGACCAGATTGTGAAGACCGACGTCAACGACGACGAGATTGCTCCGTTCATCGATGATATCAACCGCTACTTCGAATATATCGACAAGGACGAGATCATCAAGAAGATTGTCTCGCTGGAGTTCGGCAAGTTCCTGGCCTACTACGCCGATGCGCCGGAGATAGAGAAGCCCGTGGAGACGAGCAACAAGAAGGCAAAAGGCGGAAAATGGCAGACCGACGGCAACGACAAGTGGCAGACCGACCGCCAGAAGATGCAGAACAAGGCACAGAAAGGCTACAAGCGACTGTTCATCAACCTCGGAAAGAAGGACGGCTTCTTCCCCGGTGTGCTCATGCAGACGCTGAACCGCTACGTCGGCGGCCGTCAGGAGGTGGGACACATCGACCTGCTCGACACCTTCAGCTACTTCGACGTGCCCGAGCGCGACGCCCGCAAGGTGGCTTCACAGCTCACCGGCATCCGCTTCAAGGGGCGCCAGGTGCGTTGTAACGATGCCGACGAGGGTAATGGTGGTGCGCCCAAGACGAAAAATGACTCCAAGAATGACTTCCAAAATGACCGAATCCATCGGAAAAACGACCGAATTCATCGGAAGAATGACCGCTTTTCCGGAGACTCAGGGGACTGGCGCGAGCTGATGGGAAAAGCGCCGCGAAAGCTGAAGGGCGAAGAGCCCGACTTCTCGGAAGACGGCTGGGCTATGCGCAAACCCCGCAAGAAGAAAAAGTAGTTCTTCTGTCTTGTAGTCCTTGTAAAAAACTCAGTACGGCGAGATGTTGTTCAGCTCCTGTAGCTGCTCGGCATTATAGGGCTCGCGGAGCAATCCCCGCAGGGCATTATAGATAATGTGGAGCTCGGGGTGGAAGTCGTCAGAATGCATATATTCCAGGACGCTGCGATAGAACTGGCGTCCCTCGACGTAGGATGACGCCTGCTCCAGGTCGGACATCATAATCAGCAGGCGCCCTTTTCCGATGCTGTACTCCAGTGCCAACGCCAGCTTGTGGTTGCGCTCCACATTGTCGATGACCTGTATCAGGGGCTTGAAGGCCTCCCAGCGGTCCATGATGAGCGGCCGCGAGTGTTTCAGCACGGGGAACCACTGCCAGTTCGTGTGCTCCTGGGTGGGGAAGCTGCGGAAGAGCGGGTGTTGCGGCTGACAGAGAATGCCCAGCGTGCCCGGCGACACCGCTTTCTTGTTGTTCTCGCAGATGGTCTTGAACATCCGGTAGTTCCAGTAGTCGGTCTGGAACAGCGGTCCGACGGTGTTCCCAGCGAACTCCGTGCTGTCGGGCATCAGCAGGACGGAGGCGCCTTCCATCAATTTTTCGCCGATTTCATCGGTCATTTGGTGCGCAATGATGATACCGCGCTTCAGACTGTCCAGGTGGCTCTCCTCGGGATAGGACCACAGGTCGTAGATGTTCGCAGGGGCGTTGTACGACAGTCTCAGTTGCAGGCGGTAGTGCCCGGCACGGTCGCTGACGCCGATGGGCACGCGGAGCGAACTGACATCGATGAGGCCCTCGTCGCTGCTGTCAATCACCCAGTGGCCTAACTTCACCGCCTTCCAGAGTATGTAGCCGCTGCTGTACACCTTCTCGCAGCGCTCCAGACGCCAGTAGAGCGTGTCGCCCCGCAGGGAGCGTCCGCTATAGTTCGCTACCTGCACTTTTCCATAGATGCCTTCCTCGTTGGTGAAGCATAGCTTGTCGGCCACGAAGAGTGCCACTTTGTCCGAGCAGAAGCCACGCCACTCTTCGGGTTTGATGATGCGCTTGCTGTCCATGAACGCGTCGAGCATACCGACATAGGCGGAGCCCTGGCCGGGATAGTCCTGAATGTCGAGCAGCTGGAAACCCGCCATGTTCGGCGTCCGCAGGTCCATCTCGATGTCCTGTTTGTAGAGACGCGCGGCCCACTGGCCTGAGGCGCGGTGGTAGTCGTCGCTCTGCTGCAGCATGTTGTTCTCTGCCAGCCGCTGGCGGAACACCTCCATATTATAAGGATAGAGCACGCCGGTGTATTTGTTGATCTCCCGGAAATTGGGATAAATCTGGAACTGTCCCGTTTCGTGCGAGATGACGGGCACCGACGAACGGCTGCACGCCTCGGCAAAGTTCATCGAGGTATTGGGGTGGAAGTGGTTGATGACGCCGCCCTCGTAGGCATCGGCAAAGGAGAAGGAACCGCGTGTGTGGGTGTCGTAGGCGCCCCATGCCTCGCCCCCGACACGACAGGTCGTAAAGTAGTCCATGCCGGGTTTCACACCCTGATAGCCTAAGTAGTAGTTCGAGCCGAAGGTGTAGAGCTTATCGGGGGCTATGCGGCGGAAATCAGCGATGAAATCGGCCATCTTATCGATGGAGCCCCACAGTTCGTTGCCCAAGGCGAACATCCGGAATGACGGGTGGTGACCGTACCACCGCAGGATGTTCTCGCCCTCTTTGTGGAGAAACTGCATGAGCACCGTGTCCTCGGCGTTGAAGTCGCCCCAGAACGGCAGCTCGGGCTGCAGGATGATACCGGCCTCGTCGGCAGCCAGGAAGGCTGCTTCCGGCGGACACCAGGAATGGAAGCGCACGTGGTTGAGGCCATAGTCCTTGCACGTCTGCATATATGCCTGCCATGAGGCGAGGTCCATGGGGACGTGGCCGGTCAGCGGCCACACGCAGGCATCGTGGCGGCCACGCAGGAACAGGCGGTGGCCGGCAGCATCGTAGAAGTGGTGGTCGCGGACGGTGATAGCGGAGAGTGAATGGTGCTCCTGGGAGTTTTGGGACTCCTGGGAGTTCTCAGAAATCTGGGAAATGGTGGCGTTGATGAGCTCTATCCGACCGATGATGCCGTTCCAGTTCGTCTGTGTGTCTTCGGTATAGGCGTGGCTGCTGGCATAGAGCTGTTCGGGTACGCCGCTGCTGTTGTCGACCATGACGGCCAGCTCGTGGCGGCCAGGCGTCAGTTGCAACGTGAGGTCATAGACCTGAGGCGTGGAGATGTCGTTGGACGTCCCGCAGCGACGGCCGTCGACATAGACCTCCGAGGGTTTCGTGCGTTCAAAAAACAATGTGACGGGCTGTCCCTTCCAGCTGTCGGGAATGACGACGGTGCGCCTGTACCACGCGCGACCTTTATAAGAAAAGAGGCGTGATAGGTGTGTCGTTTCTCCTTTCCACTCCAGGGCATGACCGCGACGGTTCGTGTCGGTGGTTCCCGGCAGCAGGACGCTGTCCGTGAACAGCGACTCGGGGCGTACAAGACGTTGCTCATCGAGTGCGAACGCCCACTTGCCGCTGAGGTCGAGCCGATGCTGTCCAGTTAGCGTCTTGGACTGTTGGGCTGACAACGGCAGGGCGAACAGCGCAGTCAGGAGGAGAAGGGCTCTTGTCATGGTCTACTGTGCATGGATTTCCTGAAGCAGACGGTCGGCATGGCCCCAGCGGTCCATCATGAAGAGGACGTAGCGGATGTCGACACCGATGCAGCGCGCCAGCTTGGAGTCGAAGAAGATGTCGCTGGAGAGCGAGTCCCAGTTGCCGTCGAAGGCGAGGCCGATGAGACGGTTCTTGCCGTCGAACATCGGTGAGCCGCTGTTACCGCCGGTGATGTCGTTGGTGGTGAGGAAGCAGAGCGGCATATCACCAGCATTGCTGAGGAGGTCGAGCATCTCGGGTTCCACTCGATAATCCTCGATGAAATCGCCCGTTTTCATCTTTGCCACCATGCTCGGCGCCTTGGTCTGGAACCCCGAGGGACGACCGCCGAGGTTGTACTCCTTCACCTGACCGTAGGAGAGGCGCATGGTGAAGTTGGCATCGCTATAGTGGGGCATATCCTCCTCCATACGCAACTTGGCGGCGCAGAGATAACGCTCCTGCTCGTCAATGCTATCGTCAACCTCGTTAAAGGCGGCGTAGAGGTCGGTCAAGGCCGCCGTGAGCTGAAGGCCGAAGTCGACACCGAGGTCGCGGTCGAACGACTTCTTATTAGGATAGAGGCGTGCCTTCTTCTTCATCAGGAGCGACTTGGTATAGAGGGCATCGGCATAGCGCTGGCAGTCGCCACTGTAGTCGCGGTCGATGGTCTCGAAGACAGAGCTGCGAAGAGGATCCTCAGCGGACATCTTCTCACGGTAGTTTTGGAGCAATGAGCCCAGGATTTCGCAATCGGTGTCGTAGTCCCATGTCTCTCCATTGTCCTTGATATTGATGTGCTGACGCTTGCCACGACCAAGGGGCTGTGCACCGTTATGGACGAACATGGCGCGTGTAGACAGCTCGTCAGTACGGCGGAAAGTCTCGCCAAAGAGCATCATGGCTTTGGAAATCCGCAGGCGCTTGGCATAGAGACGCTCCAGCAAGGCGAAGTCGAGCTGGCCTTTGAAGAGGCCGGTGCTATCCTGCCAGCGGCGCAGCTGCTCTTCAAACTGCTGCTTCTGACCGATTAGGCCGATGGAATCGATACATTTGTTCATGCCAAGGGAGTTCTTCCAGTAGTTGCTGGACTGCGCGTACTTCGAGTCGTACTTGATGCGCACGGCCTCGGAAGCGTCCATGTGACGCTTCATCACCTCCTGCTTGACACCACGCACTTGAGCACGGATGGCGTTCTGCTCGTAACGCTCGCGGATGCCGTAGCTCGACAGGTAACGCGACGTGCTGCCGGGATAGCCCATGGTCATCGAGAACGAACCCTCCTGATAACCGTCGGGAGAGATGCGAGCCCAGTGCTCGGGGTGGTAGGGCACGTTGTCCTTCGAGTAGTCGGCGGGACCGTTGGTTTTCGGGTCGGCATAGATACGGAAGACGGAGAAGTCGCAGGTCTGGCGCGGCCACATCCAGTTGTCGGTCTCGCCGCCGAACTTACCCATCGACTTGGGGATGGCGAAGACCAGACGCAGGTCGCGGAAGTCACGGTAGGTGGTGACAAAGTAGCGGTTCCCCTCATAGAACGGCTTCAACTCCAGACGCAGCGTAGAGTCCTTCTCGCGCACGTCCTTAGACCATGCGTTCTCGATGGAATCGAGGAAAACGGAGCGCTTCTCCGCCGACAGCCCGCCCAGTCCCATCTCCATGAGCTGTGGCGTCACGTCCTTCTGCTCGACCATGAACGAGACGAACATATTCTTGTTGGGCAGTTCCTCCTCGAACGACTTGGCATAGAAACCATTCAACATATAGTCGTGCTCGACAGTGGAGTGCGAGCGGATAGACTCGAAACCGCAGTGGTGGTTGGTGAAGACAAGGCCATCGGGACTGACGACCACGCCCGAGCAGTAGCCCGAGAAGTTGACAACGGCCTTCATGATGGCATCGTCGGCCTGATACAGTTTCTCGTAGGGCAACTCATAGCCCTCCATCTTCATCGTCTCGTAGACGGCATTGGGCAGGTTGTAGAGCGTCCACATACCTTCATCGGCGTGGGCTGCCGTCAGGGTACCTGTAGCAAATAAGGCAATAAGTAGTTTCTTCATGCGTATCTTTATTTATTTTCTGAATCTCTTTCCAATGACGGGAAGGCTCGACAGAGGCAGGTCACGCTTGATGACCATAGCCAGGAAACCAACAATCAGGATGGTGTTGATGACGAGAGCCACCCATGCCGGCACGTGGTCACGGACAAAGTACATGGCACAGAAGGCGCATAGGGTAGCCAGCACATAGGTCATGATGTCTTTCATCGGATAGGGGATGGGGTTCTTCCGCTGTCCGATGACGTAGCTCAGCACCATCGCCGTGCCATAGCCGGCAACGCCGCCCCAGGCGCAGGCCCAATAGCCGTACTCCGGAATAAACAGAATGTTGACGGCAAAGAGCACCAGACAGCCGGCCAGCGAGAACCACGCACCGTAGATGGTCTTGTCGATGAGCTTATACCAGAACGACAGGTTGAAGTAGACTCCCATCATAATCTCGGCAGCCATGACGATAGGTACGACACCAAGGCCCTCTCGGTAGTCCTCACCTATTATATATTGCAGCACGGGCATCCAGCCGACGACACAGAGGAAAGCCAGCAGGGTGAAGATGAGGAAGTACTTCATGGCTGAGGCATAATACTCGGTCTTGTCGGCATCCTTCGACTTGGCAAAGACGATGGGCTCGTAGGCATAGCGGAAGGCTTGGGTAATCATAGCCATGATCATTGCTATCTTCACGCAGGAGCCGTAGATACCTAACTGCACGTTAGCCTCGGCCTCGTCGGGATAGACAAGAGGGAAGATGATCTTGTCGGCCACCTGGTTGAGGATGCCGGCAATGCCGAGGACGAGGATGGGCCACGAGTAGCCGAACATCCGCTTCAGCAAGGCACCATCGAAATGCCAGCGAACCTTAAACAGGTCGGGTACGAAGAACAGAGTGATGAAACCGGTGCAGAGCAGGTTGATGAAGAAGACGTAGAATACCGATGTCTTGCCGAGAATGACGAACCAGAATACGTTCATGCCGATGTTCAGGAAGATGAACAGCAGCTTGAGCGACGCGAAGCGGATGGCCCGCTTCTGGTAGCGCAGATAGCTGAAGGGGATGGCCTGCAGAGCATCGAGGGCCACGACGACACCCATCATCAGCAGGTATTCGGGATGTGCCTGATAGCCTAAGGCATCGCTGATTTCACCGATGAAACCGAATAAAAACGCCAGGAACAGAACCGACAACGTGCCTACAACAGCCATCGCCGTCGTAAAGACCGTGTCGGGCCAAGCCTCTCCCTTTTGGGGGAGGTTGGAGGGGGCTTCGTTGGCAAAGCGGAACAGCGTTGTCTCCATACCAAACGTCAGCAACACCAAGATGAGGGCTGTGTAGGCATAGACATTCGTGCTGATACCGTAGTCGCCCGAGTCCTTGGGCATATAGTGCGTGTACAGCGGAACGAGCAGGTAGTTCAGGAACCTGCCAACGATGCTGGAGAGACCATAGATGGCCGTATCCTTTGCGAGTGATTTCAGATTAGCCATTTTTCTTTTTCGTTATTTCGTTATTTCGTTATAACGTTATTTCGCGATTATCCAAAGAACATATAACAGATGGCGATGGCGGCGATGATGCCAGCCAGGTCGGCCAGCAGACCGCAGGCCACGGCGTGGCGTGTGTAACGGATGCCAACGGAGCCGAAGTAGACGGCGAGGATATAGAACGTGGTGTCGGTGCTGCCTTGGAAGACGCACGATAGGCGACCGACGAACGAGTCGGCACCAAAGGTGGTCATCGCGTCGACCATCATGCCACGGGCACCGCTACCGGAAAGTGGTTTCATCAGTGCCGTGGGCAGGGCGCCGACAAAGTCGCTGTTCAGCCCTGTAGCCTCAACTCCCCACTGGATGCCGCTAATGAGCATATCCATAGCTCCCGAGGCGCGAAAAACACCGATTCCAACGAGAATTGCCACGAGATAGGGGATGATGCGGACTGCCGTGGTGAAACCATCCTTGGCTCCCTCGATGAAGGCGTCGTAGACGTTCACCTTCTTGCGCATTCCGGCAAGGATAAAGCCGACGATAATCGTCATCAAGAGGATATTGGCAATGGTGGTGCTCACATTGTTCATCGTCTCGCTGTCGAGCTGACTGAAACCCCAGATGACGGCGGCAATGACAGCACAGGCACCGCCAAGTGCCAGCAGCAGCGTGCGGTTAAGCAGGTTGATGCGCTGATACAGCGAGGTGACAATAATGCCTGCAAGGGTCGAGAAGAACGTGGCCAGCAGGATGGGGATGAAGATGTCCGTAGGCTGTGCAGCCCCCATCTGAGCTCGGTAGACGAGGATGCTGACGGGGATGAGCGTCAGGCCACTGGTGTTCAGTACGAGGAACATGATCATCGGGTTTGACGCCGTGTCCTTCTTCGCGTTCAGCTCCTGCATCTGCTCCATGGCCTTCAGACCCAGTGGTGTCGCTGCATTGTCGAGGCCGAGCATATTGGCGGCAACATTCATGAAGATGCTGCCCGTGACGGGATGCCCCTCGGGGATGTCGGGGAACAGCCGCTTGAACAGCGGTGCCAGGAGACGTGACAGCACATTGACCACACCGCCACGCTCACCAATCTTCATGATGCCCAGCCAGAGGGCCAGCACACCAGTCAGACCAAGGGATATTTCAAACGCGGTCTTCGACGACGAGAACGTCGAATCCATCATGGCCGGAAAGACGCTGAAATCGCCGAAAAACACCAATTTCACCAAAGCCACAACGAAAGCGATGATGAAGAAAGCTATCCAAATATAATTCAATACCATACGTCCTGCAAAGGTACAAATAAGTACGCGAAAATGCAAAAAAAGAGTCTTTCTTTTTGTGCTTTCGCTTCTTTTTTGTAATTTTACCCGCCAAAATGTGTTGCTTATGAAAACGACAAGTCTTTTTCCACTATTCATCACCGCCATACTGTCGGCCTGCCTGCTGTCATGCGAGAAGGAGCAGTTCGACAAGAACGCCTACAACGAGTTGGTTGACTTCCAGTTTCTTATTGACAATGTTGACAAGGAGCATACCTGGTGTCTCACCCACAGCGACACCGTCACCATCACCAACAAGGGCGAGGACATCTACTCCGTACAGGTGCTGACGAAGGATCCCTTCAGCGAGAGCGGCGCCGAGATTGCCGCCGAGGGCGTCTGCTTCCTGAACGAGCAGAAGGACGGCTACGCCACAACGCTGGCCTACACCCTGCCACTGATACAGCGTCAGGCCTACATTGCAGCGAAAAGGAGTGACGGCAGCTATATCGGCGTAAAAGCCTTCAATGTAGGGGCCGACACCGTGGACCTGGGCTATACCCTGCCAACACCAACGACGACACTCCAGACGCCGAAGCCCCAGACATTCACCTACCTCTACGAGGAGGGGTTCCCGTTGCCTGGCGACTTTGACTTCAACGACCTGGTGCTGCGCATCAGCAAACAGAACGGAGAGTACTCCTATCAGGTGGACCTGAAGGTGACGGTAGAGGCCGTTGGCGCCGTCAAGTCGTTTGCCGCTGCCATCCTGCTGGCCGGCGTCAAATACGATGACATCAGCCAGATGGAAATCCTTGAGGGCGAAAGCATGGACAAGGGCTACCCACTGATGCGTCTCAACATCACCAAAGAACAGACACTGCTGAAGAGCAGAAGCGGCGAAGCGGTCATCAACCTCTTTGAGAGCGGCCACTACGTGCTCAACCATGAGCTCAACACGATGGGCTCGGTGCAGACACTCTTCTACAACACCGAGACGACACCGACGGAGACGACCAGTGCCACGGTGGAGCCTGTCACCCGTACCTACCGCATACATTTCAAGAACCGTAACGCCCGCCTGCTCACCTTCGACCAGATAGACCCGTTCCTCGTCCAGGAGTACAACGGCGGTCTGTGGGAGATTCACACCTACCGCTACAAGTTCCAGGAGACGCTTCGCAGTATCTATGGCGGTAAGACCGACTTCTACGACAACCACATCAGCTGGTCAATCGTTGTTCCAAAGGCTGACTTCCGCTGGAGCGTCGAAGGAATGTCGCTTGGCACCTACAACAGCAATACGGGTGAGACCTTCGGCCCCTACACTTCGTTTGCCGACTGGATGAAGGACCACACACAGAACAACGACTGGTACGAGCGTGTTGCCTATCCGCGCTACCTCTACTAAACACAGCATTGCTGCTACTGCTTAAACAAGCGATAAAACAAAGGTGGCGCCTCAGCAATCTGCCGAAGCGCCACCTTTTGTTATGTCATTGACATCCTTAGTACAGATATTCCGTCACGGGATTATTGTACCATCCTGCATTGACAGGATTGCTGGGATCCTTAGCAAACTCCGTGAAGTCAGGATAAGCAAGCTTGATGCATGTCCACTCCTTCGGCCAGCGCCAGTCACCGGGGATAATGACACCGTGAGGATCCTGACCAACCGTAGCCACGTGGACATCACGCTCAGGCGACTTCACCCAGAAGTCAGCAGAGGCGATATTGAAGCCAGCAGGCTTCGGGAGAGACAGCAACGTCACGGGTTCACGAGACTGGAACTTGTCGTTCTCGTTGGGGTCGCCAGTGTTAATGAACTTTCCGGCAGAGCCGTTCAGCACAGCATGAACCTCCTGGCCACCGAAAATTACGTCATTGTTAAGATAGACCTTCAGGTTATAGGAAGCACCCGTGCAGCAGAGCGTCACGTCAATCTTCGTCGAGTCGATGGTGTACTCGTCATTCTGGTGGTAGCAGACCTTCAAGACAACGTCGTTCATGTCGTAGTCAGAGCGCCAGGAATCCTCGAAGGCATAGCTCCATATCTGAGACTTCACCTTCTTGCGTGGAGGAGTACCGGGGTTATAGCCGGGCGTACAGCCAGACACACCGAGGGTGAAGCCTTCGTCGGCTGTCACGTTCATATTGGCACAACCCTTGTCGACCATCACGGCACCGCCGTTACCATCGGGAGAAGCCGTCTTGCCGATGGGGTCAAATACATTGCCAGTAGCACCATAGCCATTGAGGATAAAGTCGCGCATAGCCACATAAGTATCTGTACCCTGGCCTTTTCCTGCACCGATGGTGGCGTCGTCAACGCTCACGGCGATGTTGTTGATGAAATATCCCTGCGTGATGGGCTCATTACCTGTCCAGTTGATGTAGGACAGACCACCGGCCTGCAGCACAGCATAGCCGCTCGTCGGGCCAATCCAGCTGCTGTTGTTGTTCCACAGCGTGCCAACCTCTATCAGCGCACCGGCAGCCAGTGCTACGTAGCTGTTGGTAGCA
>Ga0265300_10001772_pt1 | contig 19650 bp, 15 predicted proteins | sample AusTroGonzalo_MG_FD_193482 | JGI IMG/M metagenome (GOLD analysis project Ga0265300, IMG submission 193482) | Bovine rumen microbial communities from tropical cattle in Woodstock, Queensland, Australia - Gonzalo_03 | ecosystem: Host-associated > Mammals > Digestive system > Stomach > Rumen ...
CAGATTATGTAGTTGATAGTTTAATATTATACACAACTGCTAATTATTCATGAACACCTTTAACAATAGATGGTTTATGAACAGAACTTAGCGATGGTGATGAATTTACAATCGATAATACAACAACTACACAAACAATTAGAGGAATATGGTATGATGTTGATGACTGAGTAACACCAAAAACATATAAATTTAATAGTAGTGCTTATGCAGACTACTTTAAAGTTAATGGTATTTCATGGAGAGTTTTCTCTAATAATAAATAGTTCACACTTGGACTAAAATAGAAAAAAGGGCGACCGCAAGGTTGCTCTTTTTTTGTTGACAAATCCCCCATCAACAACCCCTCAGCCTCGCTTCGCTCGCCAGCTCCCCTATCAGGGAGCAAATTTCTACCCACACTATGCGTGGTAAACCTGATAGGGGGAGTGCCCGAAGGGCGAGGGGGTTGTTTATACCAGATTTTTTTTCTTGAAAAGGTGTAAGGAATAGTTAAAATAAACCAAGTATTTATCATTTATTACACTCAAATGACAACTATACAATTAGAGGTCCCAAAAGAGTTAGTATGAGAAGTTTCTACTCGAAAATGGGAAAACCGATTAAAAAAGATATGGGAGTATAAAAAAGATCAAGAAGACATTGATTTGGTTCATGAAGCGATGAAACATGATACAAAATCTGTTTCTTTACAAGATTATTTGGAATCATGTGACAAGTAATATTAAAAAATAAGGCTATCGAGGCTCTTGATTATATGAAAAAATATGAACGTAAAGATTTTGAAAATGTCACAAAAGAATTGAAAGAAATAGAGAAAGTTTGACGAAATTATGGTCAATTTAAAGCAATTTGACAATGAATAAAAAGGACTAGAGTTTGAAGACGGAGAATTTTGTGCACATTAGATTGAATAGATATTTTAGTACGAATTATAGCGTTAGAAAAGGATACACAAAAAGATTATAATCAACGAAAATCATACATTTTACAAGAGATTAAAAAGATTCAATAAAAAAGGGCGACCGCGAGGTTGCTCTTTTTTTTATTGACAAATCCCCGTCAACAACCCCTCAGCCTCGCTCCGCTCGCCAGCTCCCCTATCAGGGAGCAAATTTCTACCCACACTATGCGTGGTAAACCTGATAGGGGGAGTGCCCGAAGGGCGAGGGGGTTGTCTACACAGAGAAAGAAAGATCCACAAAAGTGGGTCTTTTTTGTTTGGAGAATAATATATAATTTCTATAGTTTATTTCCTTGATATATTAATAAAAATCACTATAATACATAGCAAGACAGTTGAAGACGCTTGTTTTTTCCAACGGTTTTGAGCAGAGCCCCGCCCGTCATAGCGGGGCAAAGAATAACGGTCGAGTTTATCTTCATATTATCCCCGCCGCTGATAATCCTTCGGGCTCTTATCAGCGGTATTTTTCTAATTCTTTTAAAATAATCCGGAAAATAAATAAAATCAGTAATAAATAAACAACCCAACTTCCATTTGCATGTAAATAGATTCAAAATTTTGCTGTGGTTTGTGAAATTCAGTAAATATAGTCTATTAGCCATTTTTCAGGCAATATGAAAATATTTCGAGGCAAAATATTAAATAAAATTGTACTTATAAACCCATAAATCATTACTATTGCTATGATTGGACTTACGAAAAAATTTGCTACAATTCCCAAAAGATTCGTTCATCACATAAAAAACAACATTATTGGCAAAACTCAAATAGTTGCTCAAAGTGTTGGTTCTACATAATTTTTCATACAATTTCTGATGAATTTTTTTGATTTTTCTTTGAAAGTTAATTTTTGTTTTTTATTTGTGATGTTTTTTGATTCTAATTCTTTTTCTGAAAATCTTTTATTCCATTTGTCTACAAAAGCAGAGAAATAGACAATTCAAATTATAGCTGAAAAACTTAACAAAAATCAGACATCATAACTCAAAAAATATGGATTTACAATGAGCATAACTACAAATGCTGTTCACATAGCTCTCCATATATCGATTTCTCTTCATCGAAATAATGCTAGTAGTGATAGTCATCACATTATTGCGGCTCTAAATACTGAACTATCAAGTCAGCAGACAAGCGAATATAATATCACAGTCAGAAGTATTATAGCATTTCTTGGGTAAAAAGGGATGAAAAAAAGTATTGCTGACAGAAAAACAACAATCATTATGATATTTCATCCACTGACAGCTATTATGTGTACAAGTCATGAATCGACAAAGGTTTGATAATCATCACTTGGAATCTGTGATCTATCTCATACTAACATCCCCAAAACAAGTCCTGCTTGATGTGTCTCTCAATATGCTGAGATTATCATTTCTTGTAAATTTTTCCTAATTTTTTGGATGAAAGAGATATTTATTTCTGTGTCATCTACTTTTATTGAATTTTGTTCATAAATAGTTCAGTAGTATCACTTCATCATTTCCCATTTTGGATAATTGAATTCATAATGAAAAATTGATTGGAAATCAGGTCTTGTTTTAAATTGCTCAAATTGTTTTTTTAAATCAAAAATATCTTTTGCTCAAGTGTAACCAAGTGATACATATCAATTTAACCAAATTTCATCTCAAATTTTGTACGTTTTTTCAGATTGCAAAAAATACTCACGACCTCATCAATCTTGAAAAATATATTTCTGATAAGAATAAATATCCGAGATTATTCATGTTCAGATAAAGTATGATCATTGTGGTCATTCCATATTTTCATAAATTAATCAAGTTGATGTAGAAATAGTATTTACTTTTTTATCATACCTAGAAACTTTGATAAATGTTGCTGAAATAGCCAAAACAAAAGCAAAAAAAATCAATCATATTTTTTGCCGAATCTTTCATTTTTTCCTTAATTTATTTGTTATCGTAGTTCAAGCAATAACCAAAAATAATGCTATCACAGCCAAAAAAATATTTTCAGTGACAGTGATTATTACCGTAAATATTGCTAATGAAACGATGAATAACATAATTTTTAAATAAAAATTTTAAATAATTAATTATTCATTATTTTTTTTACTTTGTCGGAGTCAGATATGCTTTCAAAATCTTTTCCAAATATTTTCAATGGATACAGAAAATGTAATCTAGATCAAATTCATCATTTACAGCTTGAAAATAATTCAACGCTATCTTTCAAACTATGCTTTGTTCGGTCATAAATTTCCAAATCTGGAATAGATTTTCTAATTTCGGTAAATAATTCCTTGTCGATGTTTATATCGGCTGGAAAAAATATTTTTTTGCAATCAGAACTGTGTTTTCATACAAATTTTTTTATCTTTTCTATATTGTCTTGATTGAAATATTTTGGAGAAATATTAATCAAAATATTGTTTTTCTGTCATTGCGAGTATAGCGAAGCGAATATTCATTTTGAAAAATCTTCATAAGATATTGCATTTTTTCATCAATTAGCAATAGCTCTTTCGTACGATATTTTTTCCCTACAAATAATCTTTTTAGCTTTGTGCAGGATATATTTGAATAAATATTTTGTCCTAAATTTTTCGTTTGTTCATATTCATCCAACCAAAATGAAGTTTCATTTTCTGATACTATAATGGTGTAGTAATACTAGATTCCAACCATCATGTGGAAATTTTCTACTTTCATCCAAAACTTCTCATCATCAAAAAACTTTGAAGTATTTTTTATATTTATTTATTCAAAAAAAAGACAAAATTTGTCTAAATCTTTTGCTTATTTCCTTATTTTCTACGAAGTCTAATTTGTCTATAATCCCATCTTGTAGGTAGTTTTTATTTCCATTTAGCCAATTTTGTATCCATTCAATATTTCATACTTCGACAATGATTTTATTTGGATTATATTCTTTTTGTAAATAATTTAACAATCAAAAAAGGAGTACTTCATCTCAAAAATTTTTGTATCAATAAAATCATTTTAAATAAATATCCATTTTAATACTTATCAAATCAACACTTAATAAATAATAATCCTAAATTTTATTGCAAGAAATAATTTTTTGTTGATGTTTGAAAAGGGCCAACATACTTGTTGGCCCTCTTCTAGAAATATTTTATTATTTAGAAATCTTCGTTCATTTTTACATAATATTCTTTTTCATGTCAGCAAGATGGACAAGCCATTGGAGGCTGTTTTCATTTCCAAACATATCCACATTTTGTACAAACTCGATATATTTCTTCATCTCTAGTAAATACTTTGTCATTTTTTACTAAATCATACAATTTCTTGTACCTTTCTTCGTGGTGTTTTTCTGCAACCATGATTGCTCTGATTCTTGCAGCAAATTGAGGATATCATTCTTCTTCAGCTACTTTTGCGAATTCTGGATACATTGCTGTCCATTCTTCGTTTTCTCCATTTATAGAAGTTTCCAAATTCATCAAAGTATCTCCAAATTTTATCATAGTAGTAGTTTCTACATCTATACTAGGTATTTCTCATCATTCTTTTGCTACAAATTCTTGCATCATCTTGAAAAATCGTTCTGCATGTTCTTTTTCTTGTTCAGCTGTTTCCAAAAATACATTTGCAATTTGTAAATATCATGCTTTTTTAGCTACACTAGCATATACTGTATAGCGGTTTCTAGCTTGAGATTCTCAAACGAAAGCCTTTGCTAAATTTGTTAATGTCTGTTTCATGTGTGATTTGTTTAATATTAAAATAATTTTATTCTGTATATTTTAAACTTCAAAAAAATCAATTGAATTTTTAGATAAATAAAAAAATGCAGGTTCGTGAACCAACATTTTTATTTACTGGGGCGGTTGATGGGGATCGAACCCACGACACACGGAGTCACAGTCCGTTGCTCTACCAATTGAGCTACAACCGCCATATAACAAGAATGACAAATAGTAATTTAAAGATTTGCTTTGAAATTTCAAGCATAATATTTAATATAGAGATACTTTATACTTTAGTGAGATATTTTGAAATTAAAAAAGGTGGATTATAATATAGCAAATCAGAGGTTGGATAGATATCTGAGAAAGTATTTCAAACCATATCCTGAGATCAAATTAAGTGATATTTTTTCTCGAATCAGAAAATGAGCAATACTTGTAAATAATAAGAGAGTTGAATGAGATTATAGACTCTTGCTTGGTGATGAAATAAAATTTACAAATATCAAAACTTGAGATAAGAAACCAGACAAAATCGCAGTACCAAAGGAAAATAAAATCAAACAACTTGATTTGAAAGATATAAAAAAGATTTTGATTTATGAAGATGAAAATTGGATAGTCTTCAATAAACCTGCGTGAATTGTAGCTCATCCAAGCAATAGACATGAAAATGATTTGTGTATGAACGATTATCTGGAACAATATTGTAAACTCACTTGAACTCGAGATGGAAACGATACATTCAAACCAAGTTTCGGGTATAGATTAGACAAAGATACTTCCGGCGTTTTGGTCTGAGCAAAGAATTACGAGGCTTTGCAGTACTTAAATGAGATTATCAGAGATAGAGAAATCGACAAAGAATATTTAGCATTTTGTCTGTGAGATGCACCACAACATGAAATAATTGAGAAAAAACTTGAAAGATTTTATAGTAAAAAATTTGGAAGTTCGCACATGAAAGTCTCAGAGACTGGACAAGATGCAAAGACAGAAATTTGGAATCAAAGAAGCAAAAACAATCCAATTTTATGAGAAGTATCTCTTGTAAAAGTGAAATTATACACGTGAAGGATGCATCAAATTAGAGTGCATTTAGCTAGTGAAAGTCTACCAATTCTCGGTGATATAATCTATGGAAATCCAGCTGCAAATAGAAAATTGTACAAACAGTTGAAAATTAGTAGACAAATGTTACACTGTAGTAGGTATGGCTTTGTAGATATTGATTGAAAACAATTATCTTTCGAAGCACCAATGCCAAAAGATTTTGAAAAATTATTTTTATAACATAATAAAAATCTAATGAAAAAAGTATTTTGGACTAGTATTGTTTGGATTATCTTAATATGTGGATTTGTTTTGTATATGAAATGGTTTAATCAACCTTTAGCACAAAAAGTTACATCATTTATTTATTCTGGTGAAGAATGTCCTGAATTACAATGCGATGTACCAGTTTGTGAACCATGTGAATGTCCAGATTGTGCAGATTGTGAAGTTGCAGAACCAGCTGCTTGTAATTGCCCTGCACAAACTGTTACAGATTCAGATGTTTGTATAAAATTAACTGAACAACTAGATAGAATTGAAAAGAAACTTTCTGGAACTACTGTAGAAAAAACTGAAGAAGAATTGTTTGAAGAGTTCAAGGCTCGACGTGAAAATAACGAATAGAAATTGATTTAAAATAAAGAAAAGCCCCAATCGGGGCTTTTTTTGAAATTAACTTTTATATTGATAAGATAAAGTATTATATTCATCTGTATCGTAGCAGGTGATTCATTTTTCATGTCGCAAATAAAAATATTTCACTCATAAATCCAATGCCATTTTGCTACAAATTGTGCAGTATGGATCTCATGCCTTGCTTATATTTCAATTTGAATCCAAGCGGATGAAGAATAATTCAGAATCGATTATTTCATCAGGATGATGTCTAAGTGCATCAAACATTGCTCTTTGTTCTGCATGAATACAGCAGGTCTTGTCCGTTACTTTGAAATCGTATGATTTTTTGTCGCAAGTACATCTCCTCTGAGACTCAAGGTTTTTCGCTGGAGAATCAAATCACTGTCCAATAATTTCTCAATCTTTTACAATCACACAACCACATTTTGCTCTTTCACAAGTCGCTTGTTTTGCTACTTCTGCAGCTAGTAGAAAATATTTTTCGTATTGTTTTCATTCAGTTTTTGAGAATGTTTTCATGTGTGCTTTTATTGAATGTGTAAATATTCTTTTGTGAACAACCCCCACTAGCTCCGCGAACAGCTCCCCCTAACAGGGGAGAAATTTCCTCTCTGATAGGAGAGGGGAACCACGAAGTGGCGGAGAGGTTTCTTCGTGATAGGGGAGCTGGCCGACATATCGGCCTGAAGGAATGTCAACAATTCCTTCATTTTATAAAAAAAACCACATTTATTTCAAAGGAATTATACTTTCTCACATACTATCATAGATATACTTGACTTTATTTGTATAAAATATATTATTTCATCCCAAAACAAAATTTAAAGTCAAACCCAAATCCAATTATTTGTATCATGCCAATATTAAAAGATCTTTCGATGATGTTTTTCATCTGGTTAGGCTATCATTTAGCCTTTGAGTTATTCGGCTATCGTCAAAATGCCTGGCCAAAAAATCACAGTTTCCTTTATGGGTGTTTAGCTACCGGAATACTACAATTCCCAATTGTGGTCATTCCAATCGGGTATTTTGTGAGCTATAAATCACCATTACTATGGTTGATTATATGCGTAGCATCTTTCCTTGTATTTATTCCATGCTACAGAAAATTGCATAGAATTTGCGAAATAAAGGAAAGTACCGTTGACAAGGAAGAAACTATCACGATGCACTGTATTACATGTGGTCGAGATTTCGAAGTCCCTATCCCCAGAAATGGTAATATGATATACAACTGTCCAGTTTGTGGCAGAGATATACCTTTTAAAAGTAAGAAGACTTGCCCGTATTGCTCAGGAAATTTGGATGGCGATGAATCAAATTGTCCACATTGTGGACACATACTTATTTGATGTAAATCACAAGACCGACCAATTTTTTAGTCGGTCTTTTGTTTTTTTTTGAAAACACTTGACATTTTATAATTTTTTGTTAAAAATACTTTGTCAACAACTTAAAATAAAGACTATGCTTAAGTTTTTAAAAACATCACGTCTTAGAAAAAAACTAGACGACAAGTATTGTTTTACTTCTTTCCTTGGCTTAGATCCAAAAATTATAGCCAAGTATATCGTTAATCATCCCAACAAATCACCGTTACAACTTGTTTACAAAAGTAAAGACGGTGAGAGATTTGAGTTCGACTTCGAGATTAGGCCAGATTTGTCTAATCTTATCGGTTATGTACTACCTTATGATGTTGATGTTAGTAACGACAACCGTGATCATGACTATGATCCAGATGAAATGCTGACGTCCATTATTCTATTCCGGACAATCCAGCAAATTGACGTGGATAGTATGGAAAAGCAAGTTACTGTTGGACAGCTTCGTAAATTTGCCAGGACAATTCATCCAGAAGCAAATATTATTAATAGCCAAATCGCTTCGGCGATTTGGAGAGAAGCTCAGTGTTTCTACACAATGAAATCGATGCTGGAAGATAGGGGTTTCCTGATTGATAGTATCCTAGAATTGTGCTCGTGGGAAAAACATATGTTTGATAATTCAACTATCCTTGACAGTAATTATTTTGGAAATGGAGAGTGGAATTATTTCAGCTACACCAACTGCCCATACTTTGTATGCACGGGAACAATAAATGTCTGGTTACATGTGCCTTTAACCGTAGTTGACTAATCACTATAGACCGACCAATTTTTTAGTCGGTCTTTTGCTTTGATAAATACTTGACATTATTAAAATAATAGCTATACTTATAAGTAACAAATACAATGTCAAATTTAATCCAAGTATCATGGGCGAATTATTTGTTTTAAACCTTATTTATAAGGTTTTTGGCTTTGTTGTAGCCACTTACTTCTGTTTGGGAGCTTGTTTCATACCCATTCTAATCGGAGTAGGTTTCAGAAAAAGCTATTTTGCTACATCACATCCAATATTATGGTGGGTGATACATGGCACAATTGAAGCATACGTGGTAGTGCACGCCATTATCTCAATGGCAGACATCACTATGAATCCTATTTTAGGTAGCATTATCACCCTAATTGCCGGTGTTTTCTGTATTATATCGGTGCTCGGGTTGGTTATATCAGCCTTTATAGGAGAATGATTCACATTGCCGTTGGTATTTTTATCAACGGCATTTTAGTTCTAAAAAAATCAATTGATATTTTGGAGGTAAAATTTATAAATAATGTATTATGTCAACTACGTATACACCTGCTATGCAGCAATATATTGATTTCAAAAAACAGTACAGTGATTGTATACTTTTTTTTCGTTTAGGAGATTTTTATGAGATATTTTTTGAAGATGCAAAGTTGTGTAGCAAGCTCTTGGACTTAGTTTTAACATCAAAAAACAAGAATTCAGACAATCCAATTCCTATGGTATGAGTTCCATATCACAGTGTGGACAAATACATTACAAAGATGGTGAATTTGGGCTATAAAATAGCTATTGCTGAACAAATTACAGATCCTGTCCCAGGAAAATTGGTAGAAAGAGAAGTGATTTCTGTAATTACTCCAGGAACATACATCAAAGAAAATCAAAACAATTTCTCATATATGGCAGCTATCACATATGAACCATACAGGAGTGGAGAAAATTATCATTTGGCTTGGTGAGATTTTACTATTTGAGAATATAGCACAAAGAGCTTTGAATCTATTTGAGATTTGGAGAAATTTTTGGCTGTATTGAATCCTGTGGAAATTATTTTAGACATTGGATTACAAGGAAAAGATGCTTTGCAACAGTCGATAAAAAATTATTTGAATAGTCTGATTTCTATCTACGATATACCTGTAGATCCTGACAAATATATTTTGGAGCAATGCAAAATCCAGACTTTAGCAAGTTTTGGACAGGCTTTGCAATGATGAAGGATTTGAGCTTTTGCTCTACTTTTGCACTATATCAAAGATACTCAAAAAGATAATTTGAAAAATATTATTCGTGTATCTCATCATACTATGAAAGATCGTGTGTTATTGGATGAAATCACGATTAAAAATTTGGAAATTTTTTCGAGCAATTATGAGCATAACGAGAAATATAGTTTAGCTGGAATATTGGATAATACTAGGACAAATGCTGGAGCAAGATTGCTTCGTGCGGTTTTGATGAATCCAATCAAAGACAAATCTGAACTAAAAAAGAGAGTAAATAATATCGAATATTACATCCAAAACCTCGAAACAAGCAGAATTTTCCATGCGGTATTGTGATGAGCATTAGATTTACAAAAAATAGTTTCAAATATTTTGTACAAAAAAGTTTTGCCATGATTTTTTGTAAAACTCAGATTTACATTGGGATTATTCTTTGAAAATAATGAAATATTAAATGAATTAAAAAGACTTTGATTGTCTGAGAATGCATGTAATAGATTGGATGAGTTGTATAATTTCTTGAAAAAAACACTGAAAAATGATGAATATATCAAAAATGATACAGATTTTATTGCCGATTGAGTAGATAGTGAAATTGATGAATTGAGAAAAATCGCTTATCATAGTGATGAATTGATTTTGTGATACCAACAAGATTTGGCAAGGTTGAGCTGAATCGCAAATGTAAAATTGAAATTTGTGATAAATCAGTGATATTTCATTGAGATAACAAACAAAGATATTGAAGCTTTTGAAAGTAATATTGCGAAAGTTGCAGCAGATTCTCCAGAAAAATACAATATGATTAGGAGAAATACACTGAAATGATGACAAAGATATTCAAGTGCCTTTTTGGATTCAATACAAGAAAAAGTTTTGGAAGCCAGAGATTGATTGGCAAAAAAAGAGTTTGAGATATTGCAAGAAATCAAGAACACGATCTGAACAATGACAAACGAAATCTATGAATTTGCAAATGTCATTGCCCGATTTGATTTGTACACTTCTCATGCTATATTTGCTAGCGAAAATAATTTGATCAAACCTACATACATAGATTCATGAGAGATTAAGATAAAAAATGGAAGACATTTGGTGATTGAAAAATATTTGGACAAAAATGAACAATTTATACCAAATGACTTGGTGATGAACGATGAAAAGTGATTTTTGCATGTAGTCACATGACCAAATATGTGATGAAAATCCACATTCCTTCGCCAAAATGCTTTGATAGTTTTGATGGCTCATTGTGGACTATATGTACCAGCATCAGAAGTAGAAATGCCAATAATTGACTGAATTTTTGCTAGAGTCGGAAGTTGAGATGTATTAGCTAAAAACCAATCTACTTTCATGACAGAGATGGTCGAAGTAGCAAATATTTTGAATAATGCTACAAAAGATAGTTTCATAATCTTCGATGAACTTGGAAGATGAACATCGACATATGATTGACTAGCTCTGACCAAAGCAATTTTGGAATATGTAGCTACTCAAATAAAAGCAAAAACACTCATTGCAACCCACTATCACGAACTGATTGAGATGGAAAAAATGTATGAATGAGTAAAAAATTATTCCGTGAGTGTGTACGAAACTGAAAAAGAAGTGATTTTCATGAAAAAGATAGTCGAATGATGAGCAAGCAAAAGTTATGGTTTGGATGTGGCTAAAATTGCTGGAATCCCTGCAGTAATTCTCCAAAGAGCTTGAGAAAACTTACAAGAATTAAAAGAGACATCTACACAAAACACAAAAAATGTAAGCAATCAAAGCTTATTTTCTCCAAATAAATTTATCCAAGTTTCTGATCCAAAATTCGAAAAAGTAAAAAATATCATCAATAGTTTTGATGTAAATAATATTACTCCACTCCAAGCTTTGCAGCTACTTGCAAAAATTAAAGACGAATTGAAATAAATTATATAAATTTTATTGACATTTTATAATAAATGTTTATTATTTATGGTAAGGATTTTACCATTTTTGGTATTAAAAATGAAAAAACTCACAATTCGAACACAAATAACAAGTTGTACTGAAAGCTCTTCTCTTGAAAAATATTTGAAGGATCTTGCTAAATGTAATGTCTTGAATGTTGACGATGAAGTCGCAGCTTTTAAAGAATTAGAATTATTAAATCCAGAGCACAAAAAGTTACCTGACCAACTTGAAGAATTTGACAAGGAAACTCAATGAAAAATTGAAAAACTTGTGGAAAAGATTTCAAAGGCAAATTTGAGATTTGTTGTCAGTGTAGCCAAACAATATAATCAATATAAAATACCATTGCAAGATTTAATAAACGAATGAAATATCTGACTTATAAGAGCAATTTATAGATTTGACTATAAAAGATGATTTAAATTTATTTCTTATGCAGTATGGCGAATTAGACAGACTATTTTACAACATATTGCAGAAAATGGTTCTATTAGGATCCCAATAAGTCAAAATCGTCGTATTAATACGATACAAAAATATATAGATACGATTGGACAAACAGAGCACCGTACACCAACTAATGAAGAAATAAAAAAAGAACTTTTTCTAAACGATTCAGAGTTCAAACATTATTTAGATGCAGTATCGGCTGTAAATCTAAAATCATTGGATAAAAAAATTTATGATGATGAAGATTCTGATGACTTAAAAAGTCTGATAAAAGATACAAGTACTAAATCTCCGGATTTTGAAATAGAACAAGATAGCACAAAGCAAGCAATATTATCCATATTAGATAAAAAACTTAAATCTCCAAGTAAACCATGAAAACCGGATCCAAAAAAAATAATTTATTTATATTATTATGAAAATAAATCACTTCAAGAAATAGCTGATTATTTCGATATTACTCGTGAACATGTGAAACAAATAATAAATAGATCATTAAAAATTCTTAAACATGACGGAACATTAAGGGCTCTATTTGATACATTGAATGAATAAAAAAACCGCTTTTAGTGCGGTTTTTTTGGAAACTATTTTTTGATTAATCGTTGTGAATTCTAACTATTGTACATTTCTTAGCTTCTACATCATCTTTTACTTTTTTGTACTTTACTTCATATTCCATCCTTCCATCTTCATACTTTACTGTCACTTTATCATTTGGTCTAATTTTTACGTTTGTTGGAACTGGCTGTAATTGCTGTCATTCTGAGTGTAGCGAAGAATCTTGCACATCTTTTTTATCTCCATCTACTTCAAATATCTCAAATCAATCTTCATCTTCAAATATCATTTCTCTCTTGTCTACTGGTTGGGTTTGCTGTTGCTTTGCTTCTTCAGCTTTGACAAGTTTTATCATCTCTCACAAATTTCCAGAAACTTTTGATAATTTTTGCAAGAATTCTTTATCTCCAGCTTTTTGCTTTTCTATGATGAGTTTTACGGCTTCGTCTTGTTGCTTAATTGCATCAAAATCAAGGTTTAATATGTATGATGTAGTATTTACCTTGTAAGTGTAAATAAGTGTCTGAAATTTTTCAAAAGACTCTTTCTTGTACACTATCAATGGATCTTGTTGAGCATATCCCATAAATCATACTTTGTCTCTCAAATATTGCATTTCATCAATATGAGCTACTCGAAGTTTATCTATGTGGAATAATAACACATCTCTAAATACATCATACAATCTGTCTACATCCAACTTAGCAAATCCGGATTCCAAACGCTCAATCAATGTCTTATTCAACTCTTCTTCCAAATCATTTAATCATAAATCTTGTCGTTTATCTGCTGTTTCTTTGCTAAGCTTTAAGTTAAATTCTTTTGTGAAAGTCTCCAAGAATTCTAAAGCATTTTGTTTCAAATTTTTTGCTTCTTCGATTTTTACACTCAAAAGCATAGAAACGATATTCTTGAGATCATGCTTTGTGTCTTCTACAAACTTTATTTTCTTTTCCTCATCAAGTTCACTTTCGATTATTTCGTCTCTTTTTGCATAAATTTGATGTCTTTGTTTATCAATTACACTATCGTAATCAAAAAGATGTTTTCTAGTACTAAAGTTCCATGCTTCAATCTGTTTCTGAGCTCTTTCAATAGAGTTTGTAAATTGTTTTTGAGTCAATTCTAGATTCTCTAAATCATCTTTTGATAGTAGCATTGAAGCAATTCCCATGATTTTTTCTCATCACATTTTCCTCATAATCAAATCATCCAATGCTACATAGAATACTGATTTTCATGGATCTCCTTGTCTTCCAGATCTTCATCTAAGCTGATTATCTATTCTCCTTGATTCATGTTTCTCTGTACCAATTACAAATAATCCATATTGCAAATCTTTTTCTATTGTAGGAACATTCAATCACTCTACATTACTGAAATAGAATCTTGCAAATATATCTGTCTTTTCTTTTTTCTTTGAGTTGAATTTTATTACTAAGTTGAATTTATCTGTCTTGATTACATCCAATTCTGCCTGTTTGATGTCATCGTCCGTAATTCATGTAATTCTTTTTATAGCTTCTACTGTCAATTCAAATTCTTTTGATGAATAAACATCCAATTTTATATTCCAATTCTTGATATTTTTAATTACTCGGTTTACATAATTATCTCCCAACTTATCGTTTAATCATTTCTCCAATTTGATATCTGTTCACCTTCAAGCCATATTTGTAGAAACGATTACAGATTTGTATTTTCATCAGTTACTTACTATATGGGCTTCTTGTTCGTGGAATTTTGCATTCAAAACATAATGATTGATTCCATCTTTTTCTAAAAGTTTACTCAAATATTCAGATGTAGCAATATTTGCAGTACCAATCAAAATTGGCTGTCCAATTTCATGATAAAATTTTACAGTTTCTCTTACTGATTTCCATTTTGCATTTTGATTGAAATATACTTTGTCTTGCTGATCCAATCTAATTACTTCTTTGTTTGTAGGTACTTCCAACACATCCAAATCATATATTGCATTAAATTCTTCTCATTCTGTGACAGCAGTACCTGTCATTCATCACATTTTTTTGAATTGTTTGAAAAAGTTTTGGTATGTGATAGTAGCCATTGTCTGAGATTCTCTCTTGATTTCTACTCATTCTTTTGCCTCAATAGCTTGATGCAATCATTCACTAAATCTCCTTCATGGCATCGTCCTACCTGTATGTTCATCAACTATCAAAACTTCTCAATCTTTGACAATATACTCTTTGTCTTTTTCATATACAGCTTTTGCTCTAAGAGCATTTTCTATATGATGAATTTCTTCAAAACCAAAGTCTTTGTACAGATTTTCTACTCACAACATTTGTTCCAATTTTTGGATTCCTTGTCCACTCAAAGCAACTGTCTTTGTCTTTTCATCGATATAATAATCTCAATCTTCTACATCACTTCATTTTTCTTCATCATTCATCAATTCATATAGCAATCATTTACTTACTTTTTTCTTTCATGAACATGGTCTAAGTGTCTGTACTATTTTTGCATAATATTGATATTTTTCAGTTGGTTCTTCTCTAGCCTCAGAGATAATTAAAGGTGTCCTTGCCTCATCAATCAAGATAGAATCAATTTCATCGATAATAGCATAATTTAAAGGCCTTCGAGTCAATACTCTTTGCCTCATAGATTTTACTAAGTTATCTCTCAAATAGTCGAATCATAGTTCACTATTTTCTACATATGTAATATCTTTTGCGTATTCATCTTTCCTACTTTGGATAGGAACTCACTTTACTACACATCATACTGTAAGTCCAAGTCGAGTGTAAAGATTTCACATCCATGCGGCATCACGAGAAGCCAAGTAATCGTTTACTGTGACTACATGCACTCATTTTCATTCCAAAGCATTTAGGTAAACAGGCAACGTAGCTACCAAAGTTTTTCATTCTCATGTCTTCATTTCTGCGATTTTTCCTTGGTGCAATATGATTCATCAAATCAACTGAACATCATAAGGAATCATATCCCAAGTCATTTTTTCTCATTTTACATCGTATGTATTTCCACACATTCTCTTACATGCTTGCTTTACTACAGCAAATGCTTCTGGCAAAATGCTATCCAAACTTTCTCATTTATTTTGTACTCTGTCTTTGAATTCTTCCGTTTTTGCTTTGAGTTCGTTATCTGATAATTTATCGAAATCATCATAAAAATGGTTTATATCTCTGACGATTACTCTAAGTTTTGCAATCTCTTGTTCTGTATAATCTAAACCAAAAATTCTTTTTATTCGTTCTAACATAAAATTATTATTTACATAATAAAAAATACTGAATTTTACTTATATGGAAATTGCACCATAAATCAAACATTAAATTGAAAAAAAAGTTCAACTTAAATTACTTTATTTTATCTTTTCAAAAAATGTATAATCACTGAAATGAAATGGCTTTTTTCCATATAAATTAGCTAATGCAGAAAACAAACTTATACAAGCTAAGTGAAAATAATGATCCATATACAATGTATCAGAAATAATTGTTGCATCATCTTTTGATTCTTTTAGATTATCAATCAATGGATTTAGGGCTCTTTTATCTACTACATCTTTTATTTTTTCTATTAATGTTTCTATCTTTTTAACAAGCGATTCGTTATATCACATATCAATTAGTTTCAACATATTTTGATACAATTGGACCAATATTTTTTTAAATTCACTGTAAATATTTATCAAATATTTATTATCACTATCTTTTAGCTTTCAAATAGTTTTGTGTGCGTCTTTCATATATTTTGTAGCATAAACTACACAAGATAAAGCCTCTTGATATAAATCCAAAGTTTCTAAATCAAATTTATTATCAATATTTTGCCTAACTTTTGATATGAATACCAATAATTGTTGTTCGATTTGTTTTATTTCATCATATTGAAGTCTTAATTCATCATTACCATAAACTGTTGTATTTTTTTTCAATAGATTTAGATTAAAATCAGTTTCAATTAATTTTTTTTCATCAATATTCCAAGTATTTAGGCAGTGTTTAAACACTCTTTTAAATATTATTAGTAAATCTTCATGCAATGCAGGAAATACAGCATCAATAATTTTTGGCGAAGTGTTTTGTGTATACAGTCAGAAATCAAAATCTCTTTTAGGAAATAATTTTTTAATCCAAGCTATATATTTGTTTATAAACGGTAACATAATTAATACACAAAGAGCTTTGTATCATATCAAAAATATTGCTAATCAAACAAATTCACTTACAGGTAATTTTTCCAATATTCGGACTATTCATGGTAATAATATTATTCATGATAGTGCAACCATAATATTGAAAATCACTTGAGTTGCTGCCACTTGTTTTTTTTGGTGTCATCATTCCAAACATCACAAAAGTGCAGTTGCTGTCGTTCATATAAATGCTCACAAAAGTATCATAACTCACATACGATAATCAATTATCCCATTATTTGCTGCTGATAATGTTAAAACCATTGTTATTGCACTGGATTGCACAAGTATAGTTCCAAATAATCATATTATGAAGAATAAAATTATTGGATATGTTGCCCATGTTTCAAAGTCTGCATACTGTGCCATCACTCACATTCAAGCATTCATATAATCAAGTCAGAAAAAGATTAAACACAATCAAATAATGATTTTTAAAACATTCTTCGCTTTGTCTGACTTCAATAAAAAATTTAACAAAACAGAAACTCATAATACTGGAAGTGCTATAGTCATCAAATCAAATTCTAATCATAATGTTCATAGTATCACTCAAATTGTGGAACTACCTACATTACATCACAAAATTATCTTAGCAGCATGTGAAAATTCAATCATTCAAGCTGAAACGAACGATTCCAAAATAAGCAACACTGCTGAACTTCCTTGAAACAATAATGTTGCTCAAAATCATATTCATAATGTTTTAAGAATGTTGCTTGTAGCGTTTTTGATTGCTTTTTTTATACTACCTGATACCACTTTTTTTGATGCTTCATCAAAAAATATTATTCCAAGCATAAACAAACCTAATCATCACAAGAATTGCGCTATATTTCCAAATGTCATTATTTTTTATAAAAAAATAAACTAAAATTAAATATAAACCAATATAATTATACCATTACTTTTAAAAAAAACAAAAATTCGTATAGTTTTTCAAAATTTTTATTTGACAAAACGAATCTTTTCATTAAGTTCATTCTTGTGCAGATAAAGTTTCATTCATAATGGTTGATTATTACTATTTCAATTGAAAAGAGCCATTGTTTATCTTTGGCTCTTTTTTCTAATATTTTTAAATATACAATTTTAATTTATTGATTTTTTGCAAATTTTTTCGAAATTTCCTTCAATACTATCCGAATAATAAATAGGATTAACAAAACATATTTTATCCGATTTCCATTTGCAGAGAGAAATAACCCAAATTTTGCTGTATTTCCTGAAATTCGATAAATGTAATTTATTAGCCACTTCTCTGGTATGATAAAAATATTTCGTGGCAAGATGTTAAACAAAACTGTGCTAATAAATCAATAAATCATCACTATTGCAATAATTGGACTGACAAAGAAATTAGCCACAATTCCCAGTAAATTCGTTCATCACATAAAAAATAACATGATTGGCAGTACTCATATTGTAGCTCAAAGCGTAGGGACAATATAATCTTTTGCACAATTTTTCAAAAATTTTTGGAATTTTGCTTTGAATGTCTGTTTTTCTTTTTTGCTCAATTTTGGCTGATTTTCAGCTCTTTTTTTATTCAATTTATCTACAAAAGCAGAGAAGTAGACAATTCAAATTATAGCGGAAAAACTTAGCAAAAATCAGACATCATAAGTCAAAAAGTATGGATTTACGATTAACATGACAATAAATGCCGTTCACATTGCTCTCCGTATATCGATTTCTCTTCATCGGAACAACGCTAATAGTGATAGTCATCACATTATCGCTGCTCTAAATACAGAGCTATCAAGTCAGCAGACAAGCGAATAAAGTATCACTGTGAGCAAGATAATCGCATTTCTTGGATAAAATGGAATGAAAAATAATATTGCAGACAAAAAGACCACAATCATTACGATATTTCATCCGCTGACTGCTATAATGTGTACAAGTCATGAATCGATGAAAGTTTGGTAATCATCACTTGGAATTTGTGATCTATCTCAGACAAGCATTCATAAAACAAGTCAGGCTTGTGGTGTCTCTCAGTATGCTGAGATAATCATATTTTGCAAATTTTTTCTAATTTTTTGGATAAACGAAATATTAGTACCGTTTTCATCTAATATTATAGAATTTTGTTCGTAAATCGTTCAATAATATCATTTCATCATCTCTCGTTTTGGATAATCAAATTCATAGTTGAATATTGATGAAAAATCGGGTTTTGTTTTGAAAATTTCAAGTTGTTTTTGTAAATCAAAAATATTTTTTGCTCAAGTATATCATAGCGACACATATCAATTTAGCCAAATTTCATATCCAATTTGATATGACTTTTCGGAATTCAAAAAATATTCACGGCCTGCTCCATCTTGGAAAATATACTTTTGGTATGAGTAAATATCAGAGATGATTCATGTTCATACAAAATACGATCACTGTGGTCATTCCATATTCTCTGCGATTAACCCAGTAGAAGTTGAAATAGTTTGGACCTTTTTATCGTACCTATAAATTTTTACAAAAATAGCTGAAATGGATATCACAAAAGCCAAAAAAATTAAAAATATTTTTTGCCAAATTTTTCATTTTTTTGTGAAAAAATTTATCACAATAATTCAGAAAATGAGCAACAATAAAGCTATTACCACCAAAAAAAGTTTTTCTGTAATAGTAAGTATTATCGTAAATATTGCTAATGAGACAATGAATAACATAATAATTTAAATAAACAACCTAAATTATTAATTCTTCATTCTTAATTATTAATTATTTTTTTCACTTTATCTGAAGTAGATATATTTTCGAATTCTTTTCCAAATAATTTCAA
>Ga0265300_10001781_pt1 | contig 19591 bp, 18 predicted proteins | sample AusTroGonzalo_MG_FD_193482 | JGI IMG/M metagenome (GOLD analysis project Ga0265300, IMG submission 193482) | Bovine rumen microbial communities from tropical cattle in Woodstock, Queensland, Australia - Gonzalo_03 | ecosystem: Host-associated > Mammals > Digestive system > Stomach > Rumen ...
CGACTCTATGCACTGTCTGATGTATAATTCAACATTATATACAGGAATAATTATCGATATACAAATCAATTGGTCGGATTTATGGGGGGCTGTCATTGCTTTCATGATTTAATTAATTCTTTAATTAGAGAATACAAAAATAAGCATTAGACATTACATAATCAAATATACTATTTGGAATTTTGAATTATTAACATTTTATATGCGCTGTTTTTATTTGCCAGATTCTTATCATTTTGTAAATAACGTAAAATCCTTTAACAATTGTGACGGCAGCCGTCACAGTTAGGGCGTCGTTTTTTAGCTACTTTTGTCGTGTGTAATTCTACACGCAAGAAGATTAAAAATTTAAACAAAAGTAGTCATGTTAAAAGAACAATTAGTAAGTGCATGCTCGGGAGTCATTCTCGACGCAGTGAAGGGTCATCGCGGATGGCTTAGTTTTGTCAGTACAGAGTCACAGGTGACTCGTCTGTATTTCACCCGTAAGAAGTTCCAGACACTGAGGTTCTTCCGTCTGGTCAGGGTGCTTTATGTCCTGGCCATGAAGATGGATCGCGAAGAGTTTACCCAGTTGGGTTATGACCTGTTCGACGAGATTTGGGACCAGCAGGACTATTATGGCTATGACCTGTTGGATGAGAACAAGAAGGTGAAGGTTCATGAATGATGACAAACGACTATGAACCAAGAAGCAGACCTTATCGGTGGCGCTCTCCAGCAGGCAGGGGAGCCCACCACCATTACGCCCGAGCTGATCAAACTCGACAGCGACCGCATCACTTCCGACAGCGAAGCGCCGGAGGAAGTGTTCCTCTACGAATTCAGTGGAACGCCGTGCTTTCCGCGTGGCGACCTGACGACGGTGACGGGACCGGCTAAAAGTGGTAAAACCTACTTCGTGTCCATGCTCATGGCTGCTGGAGCCTCTGCCAAACCATTTGATGATGATGGAGGAGGCCAGACACTTATGCGGATCCGTGAGGAACCGCTCAAGGTACTATGGTACGATACCGAGCAGAGCCGGTACACCACGAAGCGTATCCTGGTCGACAGGGTGGGGAAGATGATAAGCCTCACCCCTAGCCCCTCTCCAAAGGGCGAGGGGAACATGCATTTCCCCGACGAGAGGTTTTATGTCTTCAACGTCCGCAACAGGTCTGTGCAGGAGCGTGTCGAATACCTGACGCAGGCCATTGAGGCTTACCGCCCTGACGTCTGTATTATCGACGGCATAGCCGATCTGCTGGAGGATATCAACAGCGGGCCGGCATCGTTGGAGGTCATGCAGCGCCTGCTGGCCATGGCCATCACTTACGACTGTAACATCACCAGTATCATCCACCTGAACCGTTCGGGCGAGAAACAAAACCTGCGAGGCTGGATTGGTACGGTGATGGTACAGAAGTCGTACGAGTTGTTCAACTGTAATCAGGATAACAAGTCCTCGCTCTTCACGGTTGAACTGACGTTCTCGCGCCGTTTCCGCAAGAACAAAATGTGCTTTGCAATTGATGACAACGGACTGCCCACATCCTGCGATGCCAACTGGCAGAGTGACTGCGAACAGCAGACGTCAAAGGAACATAGAATGCAGGACAAGCAGTCGTTCAACCAGGAATTCATCGATGCCGCCGTTGCCGACCAGTATATGCCTTGGAACTTCCGCAAACTGTTCGCGGCAGCCTTCGGCACAACTGCCATGCTGGGCTATGACGACCTGGAGCATCGTGTCAGGGAATTGGCGAACATCAAGCAGAAACAGTACTACTACAGGGTGCTCGAAGAGGCTGAGCGTCTGCGCATCGTTCGTAAAGAGCTCATCAAGAATGGCCGCATCGGCGTCATCATGCTGCCTCCTTCGTGAGCTACCCCCTCTATACATGCCCTCCCCCTGTTAAGGGGGGGAGGGCTATAGTATGAGGGGTGCTCTACAGGAGGCTACATATATGATGAAAAGTGAAAAGTGAAAAGTGAAGAATTTGCTACCGATGTTTATGAAGATTGACGAAGTGTTCTGCAATACGTTCAAGGCCCTAAGGCATGAGCTGGGGCACGACCGTTCTCGCGACCTGCGACCATTGTGGCAGCGCAGGCTCTCTACCGACTCCGCATTCTGCCGGGCACTCGTGGCCAATGGCTATCTGTCGGAGGAGCAGATGCTGCGGGCGGCAGAGCGCTACCGGTTGGGCTGTAGTCGCGATGGTGGTGTTATCTTCTGGCAGATAGACCAGATGGATCAGGTCTATGACGGCAAGATTATGTACTATCGTTCGGATTGTCACCGCGATCACGACCATAAGCCCTCATGGGTCAGCTATCTTCTGCGCAAAAGCAGTCTTCTGCCCATGGATTGGAAGTCGCGGCATTGTCTCTTCGGTACGCACCTGTTGAAAAATGGAAAAATGAAAGAATTAAAAAATGAAATGATTGTGGCGGTGGTGGAGAGTGAGAAGACGGCGGTGATCATGAGCGAACTCTATCCCGGCTACCTGTGGCTGGCTGCCGGCGGACTCTATGAACTCACTGCCCAAAAGCTTTTCCCGCTGCGTGGTCGAAAGATCATTCTCTTCCCTGACACCGACACGGAGGGTATGGCATACGGCACATGGTATCGTGTGGTGCAGGAAGCCCAGTGCCTTCTCGGTCATTCCATCCACCTGTCGCCACTGCTTGAGCAGCGTGCCACCAAAGCGCAGAAGGCGGCGAAGATAGACCTTGTGGATATGCTCTTCCCATGATTTCAAGCAGGGGCCGACTTTTTGAAAATACCCGGCCCCTCTTGCGCAATACCCGGCCCCAGGCAAAAAATACTCGGCCCCTGGCGAATAAATGAAGAATGAAGAGTGAAGAATGAAGAATGAATTTTTGGAGCAGCGAGAGCCATCAAGCTTGCTTGTTTGGCCGAGTCGTGACAAAAGTCAACGAAGTTCAATGAAATACGAAGTTTTTTTATGAAAGCAATGACAAGACAACAATTAGCATACTTCGCCGGAGTCTCGACGAAGACGCTGCAGAGATGGTGCAAGCCGCACCGACAGGAATTGGAAGCGCTGGGCATGAGACCGAACATGTCGGTCCTGCCGCCCCGCATCGTCCAGTGGATATGTGAACAGTTCTGTATCGATGTGGAGTGAATAGGGGAGGAAGGGCTTATGTCGGGCTTATGATGGGCATACCCTTCTTGGATTGTGGTATCGACACTCTTTCCCAATTCCGATAGAGGTGGTATTTATGGCGTATTCTGTCGATAAACTCTTTTAGTCGCTGTTTCATTAAGTGGGGCTTCCTTGGGTAGTTTGTATGGGTGCAATCCCCATCCACCACAGAAAAGCGGTCTCTACACATCACCTGATCTACGGAATAGCGACGTTTATGAGCCTTGAAGTTCTGCTCATTTCCGTAATGGTATTCCATTGCAGCCTTTGAACTTTCATTGCCCACGAGAGGATGGCCGAAAGCGACATAGGCAATCACATCAAAATTATTGGGGATGTCGAAGGCCTTCTTCAGGACTGAGGCCTCAGGTAGTCCACAAATCCAGCAGCCGCCCAGTCCTATAGAGGCGATATACAATAACATATTCTGAATAGCAGCCGCAGCACTCTGAATATAGTCTCCCAGCACACGACCTGTCACGTACAGGTCGTTTCTGTAGGTCACCAAAATGCCGTAGGGTGCCCTCAAAGCAATCGGATTCCGAAGTTTGTCTTTGCCTGGTGTCGTGTTGGTAACGACAATAAACTTCCACGCAGCGAAGTTACAGGCGCTCGGAGCATGGATGGCGGCATTGATGATACCGCGAATCATTTCATCAGACACTGGGGAGTTGGTGAAATTGCGAATGGTTCTTCTGTTTAACAGACATTCATTTAGATTCATATTGTCAATTGTTTTTAGATTGTTTTATGATGCTATTAGGGTAAAAAGGTGAGTCACACAGCCATCAGGCTTTTGATGTGATGCGCATTTGCCCCTGTTATTACAATCAATAAGTTTGGGGCAAAGTTATATATTATTTTTTATAATTGCAAACTTTTGCGTGATTTTTTACGCAATCGTAAATTAAAAAAGGTTTTTCGTGTTGATTTAGGGGATTCCTTTCCTTGGTACCCCTCACTTTTTAGTGAAATAATGAGTCACGCAGCCATCAGACTTCAGTACAATCTGACTGATGGGCTGACGGGTGTTATATAGAGTAGAGTAGTACACCTGGCGTATTTCGACGGGGTGGTGACTGTCATTGTGGTAACTGATACAATGACCACTGTCGTCACGTAGCAGAATGGTGTTACCTTCCTGCGTAATGGAGAAATCCGGTCCGATATTAAAGTATGTTTCGTAGCAACACTTTTTGTCTGTGTGATTAACAACGGAATCACTGATTTCCAACCCCTTATCAGAATGATAGATGACGTCTCGGCATATCTCCTGTTCCATATAACCAAGGATACAGCGCATGGACACCTGAATTCCTTTGTCCTGTGTCACCGTATTATCAAAACAGTCAATCCGCTCCCTTGTAAGCCAGCTGTTGATATATTCATAATGCGGAGAGTCTGAAATATGGATTGTGTTGTGTCCTTCGGGGCCTTTGGAAGAACGCCTGCTCTCATCATTCTTATAAGAGAAACGCCCTAAATCCACCAGCACGTCTTTGCCAAATTCGCTATATAACACGCTCAGATAGTCATAGTGCTTATGGCCGTCAACCACTTTGGGCGTATTTGAACAGAGCAAATATGTACCATCTGCAAAGGAGCGATAAATGGTCTGATAGCGATATGATACCAGCTCCTTCTCTTGGGTATTATGAGTCTCGGGAACTGTGCGGGACATGGAGAACTTAAAAGCATATTCAAGATCGAGGGGCCTTGAGACGGCATCAAGAAAGACGTCATGCCCTAACACATGACTGGCGATAAGCAGCAAGTCGCTGATGTCTGTTATATCGGAATCGCCCAGGTTGGGAATGCAATTGCCCAGTTTCCTGATGCTCATGATATAGCTGCACCCCTGAGAGACGGGCTTTGTCAAGTCCTCACGAATATCGCAATTGGGCAGATTGATGATCTTCAGGAGATTCAAGAGAATCTCAGCCAAATACATGGGCGACGATTCTATCTGTGAGCCTTTTGGAGAAATCTGATTGTAAACTTGCCGGATAAGCCTTGAACACACATCGTTATAGTATGTGTGGCTCTTCAGACGCAGGAGACTGTAAACGACACACGCGTTCTCGATGATACCCCAATTGATATGCGCCTTGTTGCCTTCGTCAGAATGGGAGACAACATACCTTATCACTTTCTTCAGTTTTCTCTGATAGCGGGCAAATTCATATTGGCGCACATGGCCGTGCTCCACGCAATACAACAGATAATCAACTATGTTGGATAGCATCATGGCGACATCCAAGGTTCGGTGTCCCAGATTTTCTTTTCGTATGATGGTGCGGAGAATCCAGCCGCGCAGACTTCCCAAATAAACCCAATTGTCTCGGAACCATTTGTTGATGATCTTCAAACCATGCCTAACATATTTGTTGTCGCCGGAAATCTCTGTTGCTATAATCAGCTTATACAGGTAGTCCATCCTGGTGAACATGTATGTCCATTCCGGATCGCCTTGGAATCTGATATTCCATAGTATCCTTTTATTTTCGACAGCAACAGGGCAGGGCTCCATGTCCCATATCCCATTAAAGCGATACAGGCCGCTTAGCATCTCGTCTGCCTCAGACATGATTAGGACTTTCTCGGATTCTGATATTTGATTTTTCAGCACCATGATTTTGCAAAAGTATGAATATTTTCTGAAAAAACAATGCTTTTGGGGTAGATTTTTTCGACAAAACTTGCAAGATTTAGATTTTTTTCGTAAGTTTGCCCCCAAAGAGCTATTACGAATGACATCACTGAGCATTATAATACCGGTTTTCAATGTAGAGAAATATATCTGCACTTGTATGGAAAGTATCTTCAGACAGGGACTTGATGAAGATATTTTCGAGGTGATTATCGTGAATGACGGAACCAAGGACCGGAGTGTTGATGTCATTCAAGACATCATCAGTCAGCACAACAACTGTATGGTTCTTGAACAGGAGAACCAAGGCTCGTGGGCCGCCAGAAATACCGGTTTGAACAGGGCCTCTGGTGAATACGTTCTGTATCTGGATCCAGACGATTTTCTGATAGACGGTAGTCTGAAGCCGATGTTGGAAAAGGCCCAGGAAACCAAGATAGATATTATATTAGCTGATTACCTGACGAAGAGCGATGAGGAAATCGAAAGGATGAAGATCGAACCTCCAGTTCAGAGACCTTTCATCGTCAAGGAAAAAACAGGTGAGCAGTTATTTCTGGATGACATGGACCCGTATCATTGCTATGTCTGGCGATGCTTGTTCAGACGGGAGTTCCTGATGGCCAATCATCTGTATTTTAATCCGGAGTACTATTTCCAGGATGTCCCGTTCTTGCATAAATGCTATTTGATGGCGAACAGATGTCTCAGAACACCTTGGCTTTTGACGGTATACAGAAAGGGACACGAGTCGGCAACGAAATCCTACAATCCAAGAAAGGTTAGGATTTTTGTCATTGCCATTGCCAAAACATGGGAGTTGACTCATAACGATAGCTTCTCATCGAAAGTACAAAACAAGCTGCGAGAAGACGTGTATGTTTCTTTCTCCGTGGTTACTTGGATCATTTCTCATAGAATAGAGAAAGACAGTGATAGAATAGAACTTATTGATTACATGAAGCAGCAAGTCCCGGATTTGTGGTTCCCGAATGGACTTAAACAGAAGTATAATTCATGGATGTATAGATACTTCCCTCATTTATTTATAAGGTTACGTTATCTATATGCTGTTATATTCGAAAAGTAATCAGAACTACATTTATAATCGGTTAGGGGAGCTGAACTCAAAAGCATGAAAATAGCATACGTATATTCTACCATGGCAAAGACCGGTGGTACGGAAAAGATGATTTCGGAAAAAGCAAGTTATCTTGCTGAACACTATGGATATGATGTGACGATAATCTCCTGCTTCCAGTTGGCAAACCAAGAAAACAGTTTCCCAACATCAAAGAAAGTTAAGCAAATTAATCTCGCGATACCTTTCTTTATTCAATACGAATACAAGTATCCCTTAAGGCTCTGGTATAAATGGAAGATGAGCAGACTACTGAAGAAGAGCATCAAGAAAACCGTGGAAGAGGTGGATCCAGATATCTTGGTGGGTGTCTCCCGCTTCAAGTCTAATTATATCAGTATGTTGAAATGCAGGGCAAAGAAAGTTGTCGAATGTCATGAAACCAGATATAATACGAAGTATGATGCTAGCGCTAAGCAGTTGTCTCTGACTAAAGCCTTTATGAGATTATATACATTCTTCTATTTTCGTACCATTGAACGTTATGCAGATGCCGTTGTTACATTAACAGAGGGAGATGCGCAGCTTTGGAAAAAGGCAAAACGCACGGTGGTTATCCCGAATTTTATCACGATACCGGTAAGTCAACGTAGCGACTGTACCAACAAGCGTGTCATCGCCGTTGGTCGGTTGACATGGGAAAAGGGATTTGATAGATTGGTTAAGGCATGGGGAATCGTTTCTTCTAAACATACAGACTGGCATCTGGATATCTACGGGGGCGGTTCAATGTATGGTAACTTGATGGATTTGGCAAAACAGTGTAATGCCCAGAACATGACTATCCACGATTCTACCCCCAATATTAGTGACGAATACGCCACTAGCTCCATCTGTGCGGTCACTTCATATTATGAGGGTTTCTCGCTCGTAATACTGGAAGCCATGAAGCATGGTGTTCCCTGCGTAGCATATGACTGTCCCTTCGGCCCCAGAAGCATTATTGACGATGCCAGCAATGGCTATCTTGTGAACGATGGCGATACCGAGTTTTTCGCAGAGCGTCTTTGTCGCCTAATCGAAAATGAAGAAGTGAGGAAGCAGTTCTCTGAAAAAGCGATAGAAAAGGCGAAGACTTTTGACGCTGATGTCATTATGGATAAGTGTAAAGCACTTTATGAAGAGATGATGGAAAAATAAGCCTAAAAAACTCAAATATAATTTGGTTTTGTTTAATATGGCAAAACAGATAAAAGATATTTGTGATAAGTCACAATGTACAGGATGCTCTGCATGCTTCTCTGCTTGTCCTACTGGAGCAATCGAAATGCGAAAGGATGAATGGGGCTTCTGTCATCCAATTATTGACCAAGACAAATGCATAGGGTGTCGTATGTGCATCCGTTCATGTCAAGTTTGCAATCCCCCTTCTAAAAATGCTCCTATTGATGTTTTTGCGGCAATAGCAAAGGAACAACATATTTATGAGACATCAACATCGGGAGGCTTTTGCACGGCAATAGCAAAGTTTTTCCTTGAAAATGGTGGGGTAGTATATGGAGCTGCTCTTGATGAAAATTTTGTCTTGCGTCATCTCCGAATATCAGATATACGGGACTTGTATAAAATTCAGGGGTCAAAATATGTCGACTCCAATTTAGACAAAATATATCAGTTTGTTGAGAGTGACATTAAGACAATAAAAACTCTGTTTATTGGCACTCCTTGTAATGTAGGAGGCTTGCTTGCCTATTTGGGCAATAGAGATAGAGAAAACTTATTTACGGTAAGTTTTGTTTGTGGTGGAGTATCGTCAACAAAATTACTAAAGGAGAGCTTAGGTTCAAGATTAAATGGCCTACGAAAACTAGAATTCAGAAGGGGAACAAAATATGCATTGTGGCTGACTTATGGCGATGGCAAGACAACCCGCTTGGCAATGGAAACAAACCCCTACATGATAGGATATTGCCATAAGTTCATGCATAGAAGCAGTTGTTTTAAATGCCAGTATGCAACAAACGACCGTGTCGGTGATATTACATGTGGAGATTTTTGGGGTTTGAAAACGGGGCGTTTTCTTAATCAGACTTCAAAAGGAGTGTCAGTTGTTATAAGCACTACACCGAAGGGACAAGGACTGTTAACAAAAACTAAGGATCTTTTTGATTCTGAACGCCACGAGTTTAAAGAAACCTTAGAAAAAAACTCCCGTTTGTCAACACCTTCAGAATATACTATTAAAATAGATCGGTTTAAGAGGCTTTACCCGAGATTGGGTGTAAACCGCTCTGTAGTTTTATCAGTAGGATTGAGTTATTGGATATTTAGACTTAAGAAAATTTTGTGGTGGGATACCATCAATAGATTTTCTAAAGGAGGGTTCAGGCTCAGGATAAAATGATTGAATATCTGCATACACTGTCAACGTGCGGGAAAAAAGTGCAACGCACTTTATAAACAGATGCTTAGCAAATAAGAATTGCAAATGCGATAATCGTGATTTGCTTTGTATTCCGCTCGGTTTGCACTATCCAAGAGATTTGTACTCAGCCTGAACATCAAACAATATTCGCGCCCTGGCTAATGAGCTGGGGCGCTTTTTGTATGTAGAAGATGGATAGATAAGGACAGATGTGGACAAATAGGGACGGATGAGGACTGATGAGGACAATGGTCCCAACAAAAGTATTACCTTTGCCATTGCATTTGGAGATGCAATGGCGAGTGAAGGCTGCGGCTCAGCATAGCTCGAGCGAGCTCGGCTCTGCACTAACTCTGTTGACTTTTGTCACGACTCTGCCAATCAAGTGCACTTGTTGGCTCTCGCTGCTCCAAAAGTTCGCCTTGCACTTCACTTGCAATACAAAACTTGAGAAAGGGCCCAAACTTGAGAAAATGTTAAAATTAGACAATGTAAAAAGGTAAAAATGAAAAAGACAAAGTTTATCGAGATTACGGTGAAGATGTTAGTAGCCGCTCTCACAGCATTCCTCACAGCACTGACGACCACCAGCTGCATGCGGTAAGAGGGAAGATGGAAGATGTATGATGTAAGATGTAATCACCCATCACCTCTAACCTCTAACCCTTAACCCTTAACCCTTAACCAATAACCTCTAACCTCTAACCATTAACCCGCCCCCAACAACCCTCAAAACGAGCCTCCCCTATGGGGGGGAGGATGGAGGGGGCTTAAAAACACACAATTATGATTGAACTGAACGTTTACAAGAACACAGACAGTACGAGTGCGCAGTACGGCAAGGCCTATGCGCGAGTAGATTACAAGGAGATGTTCGATGTGCCCAAGCTGGCCAAGCACATGTCGGAGCATAACACGCCCTTCAGTGAGGGTACCATCCGAGGCATCCTGACCGATATGGTGAAGTGCATCCGTCACCTGACGCTCGATGGCAACTGCGTCAAGATCGAGAACCTGGCCATCTTCAAGGCCTCGGTGGAGGCTAATGCCTGTGCACGCTATGGCGTGATGAAGGCTGCCATTGGCAAGAAGACCACCCGCGTGAACGGCCAGAACGTGGAGACGGGTAACGCCGTGAAGAACGTGAAGCTGCTGGCACAGTCTACAGGTACCTACACCCGCGAGGAACTGAACAAGGATGCCGTGCTCGGCTGGACCAAGAAGGCGCAGGAGCTGATTGACGCCGACAAACAGGCGATGAACACACCGCAGCCATAAGCCCCACCCCGGCCCATTCCCGCTTACGCGCCTACCCGTAGCCTTTCCCCAGTAGGGAGGGAGGCTAACAGCCAATAGCCAACACCTAACACCTATCACCCAACACCCCAAACAAGCCTCCCCTACAGGGGGAGGTTTGGAGGGGGCCTAACTAACAACCTATGAGACGAATTGATTTGGCAGTGATTCACTGCTCCGCAACGCGTTGCGACCACGCGTTTACGTTTGAGGCGCTCGACGCCTGCCACCGTGCCCGCGGCTTCAAGATGTGCGGGTACCATTACTACATCACCCGCGACGGACAGATGCACATAGGCCGTCCCGAGGAGATGGTGGGAGCCCATGCCCGCCGCTATAACCACCGCTCCATCGGCATCTGCTACGAAGGTGGTCTGGACGAGCAGGGCCGTCCCGCCGACACCCGCACACCGGCACAGAAGCACGCCCTCCATGCGCTGCTCCGCTCGCTGAAGACCGACTATCCTGACATGGTCATCGTCGGTCATCGCGACCTGCCGTGGGTGAAGAAGGAGTGTCCGTGCTTTGATGCCACCAGCGAGTACGCCGACATCAAAGGCATTTGTGACTAATCCACAGCTAACTTAAAAAAAATGCGCCACGGAGTAGATTCTCCGTGGCGCATTTTTACAGTATATGAGAAATAACTGCTTTTTTTCTTGTTTTTATGAAGTTAATTATCTAATTTTGCGGTTGAAAACATAATATGACAGATAAATATGGCATTGTTCTCTTATAAATTCAGGCTTCGTGCAAAATCATTCTTGCATCCTATACGATCACTAAAGGCATTGTATTTCATTCACAATATCGAGCGCACAGATAAGTTCAGGGAACTTGTGGATACCAATCCGAAGAAGGCCTTTGAGTTGAAATGGAACCGTTTCTATAGGGAAAAGTTCCCATGGAAAAATCCGCGGACGCTGAATGAGAAGGTGACATGGATGGCGGTGATGACCGATACTTCGAAGTGGACGGAATATACTGATAAGTATGAGGTGCGTAAACATATTGAAGAACTTGGCCTAAAAGAAATCCTGACGGAGTGTTATGGCGTGTGGGATCGGGCGGCTGACATTGACTTCGACAAACTGCCAGAGAAGTTTGTGTTGAAGTGTACGCATGACTGCGGCAGTACTGTCATTATCCGTGATAAGAGCAAGATGGATAAACAGAAGGTTCTTGATTTCCTACAGAAACACCTGGACGTGATATATGGTTATGCATCGTGTGAGCCACACTACACACACATCAAGCCGCGTGTGATGGCTGAGAGCCTGATTGAGATGGATAATTCTTCCGAGTTCTCGTCAGAAACCACAGTCGATCACAAAATAAGATGTATTGATGGCAAGGCTCAGTATGACTTCGTGTGCTACGACCGTAAGTTGGAAAGCGGAAGTGGGGGAGGAAAGACTGTCTATGACTTGTATGACATCAATACCTGGACGCCGATGCACCAGTATCTGGCTGATCCTGGTGTAGAGTACAGACCAGTTCCGCGACCGGAGAATCTGGAGAAGATGATAGAGATTGCCGAGAAAATCAGCGAGGGATTCCCACAGGTGCGTGTTGACCTTTATAATGTGAAGGGCAAAATCTATTTTGGTGAAATGACCTTCACTGCCTTCTCTGGCATGAACAATCACTTCACCATGGAGTTCCACAGAATGATAGGAGATAGAATACATTTACCAATTATTGAGAACTCTTAATGATGTGTTGTAAGGAATGTAATTGAATTTCTGTTATATGTAAATCATATTTTATAATGATGGGAGACTTGAAAAGCATGTTGTCAAAATACTATTGGTCTTTTTTAGATGCAACTCATAGATGGTGGCCAGATTCAATGTGGCTTAAAATTGCCTATAAAGCCAAACATGGTCGTAAATTGCATTTGAAGTGTCCGAAAGCCTATACAGAGAAACTGCAATGGTTAAAAATTCATGATCATAACCCTTTGTATACGACATTAGTTGATAAGTATGCAGTAAAAGAATATGTTTCACAAAAGATAGGAAGCCAATATGTTTTTCCCTGTTTTGGGGTTTGGAATAATTTCGACGAGATAGATTTTGATAAACTTCCCAATCAATTCGTATTAAAGTGTACTCACGATTCTGGTGGAATCGTCATTTGTAAGGACAAAGAATCATTTGATAAGAAAGCTGCTAAGGATCTAATTGAAAGAGCTCTGAAACTCGACTTTTGGCGTTGGTCAAGAGAGTGGGCGTACAAAAATGTTCCGCCTCGCATTTTGGCAGAACAATATATGGTTGACGAAAGTGGTGAAGAACTGAAGGACTATAAACTCTTTTGTTTTAATGGTGAACCGCGTTATATTGAGGTCGACTTTGATCGTTTTACTCATCATCATCGTAACATCTATGATGTGAATTGGAATCTGCAAGAATGTGAAATCAAGTTCCCTTCAGATAGAAATCGGGTGATTCCTCGTCCGCAGAATTTAGACGAAATGCTTGAAATGGCAAGAATCCTTTCAAAAGGTTTCCCTCATGTCAGAATTGATTTGTATAACATTGATGGACGTGCCTATTTCGGGGAGTTTACTTTTTACCATGGTGGTGGCTGGGAAGAATTCAGGCCATTGAAGTGGGATTATATTTTTGGTGATTGTATGAAGTTGCCTATCGACTAAATTCACATTTTCATTTCTTTTTGAATAAAGTATGTAGTCGCCATTGTAGTCTTGCACACCATTGGTAGTATTTTGTGGTGAGATTTCTACTTCTGCAGTAGTATCTTAGCCAAAACTTTTGAAAATGTTTGGGGTAGTCTATTATGACATCAGGAGTTACAAGAAAATGTCCGTAGTTATGGACTTTGTCTTTCATGTTCTGACGATGTTGAAAATGAGCGTATAATGATTCTTTCTTTTCAATTGTTCCATCCTTTTGAAACCGAATGACGTATAGGTTCCCATTTATGTGCTCAAAAACAACTTGTTTCCAATTCCTTGGTGCTACACTATAGAAATGGTATGCTTTCTTGGGCTTGGAGATGTTGTCGTAGGGCCGTTCATTCCAATGGTCTTGCGGTCGGCAATCATGCCATTTGTCACTACATCCTTTATAACCATATTCATCAAAATATTTGATTTTTGAAGTAGTGAATGCGTTATGATAGTCTTGGTATTCTGGTATGGCTTTCATAAAATAGGTTGTTGCATCTTCATTGTTGCGGAACAATGTGAGATGTCCTTCGCCAAGAAAGAATAAATGAGAACTGAGAATGTCATCAGTAAGGAAGTGTCGAATGTTTCCATACACAACGTCTAAGTCTCCATATCCCCAATAATCATATTTGCTAATGTAATTTTTTAAAATATAACCGTATGCTTGTTTGTAGTCGCACAGTTTATAGGGGCGGTCTAGTACTATGGGAAAGTTAAATGCAGATTGAACGATTGCTTTGAAATCTGCAAATTCCATTTTGTGTACAATGATGTTAGTGGCTGGCTCTACATCTGAATCGGTAAAGAACATGAAGTCTATAGTAGGATTCTCCAATGCGGAGGCACGCCACATGCCGTATTGAACGGGTAATTTCCCGAAATATGGAAATATCAGGACGATACTTTTCATATTATTGATGTTATTGTAATTGTGATAAATGGTATTTTACATTGTTTCCAATGCTTCAAAGAAATTCTTGGTGTAAATCTCCTTTGTGAAAAGTTTTCCGCGTTCAAGAGCTACCGATGCCATTTGTTGGCGCTTCTCGGGATGTTCATAGAGGTCGAGAATGGCAGCGGCAAGATTATCCACGAAATGTTCATCTGTCTCAAGAAGGATGGCATTCTTTTCCGTGACTTCTTCTGGTATGCCCCCACGGCAAGTTGTAATTAGAGGTAACCCCATCGCTTGAGCTTCAAGTACTGTGTTGGGACACGGATCATCCCACAAGGAAGGAATAACTGCAATATCGGACATTTTCAGGTATTGTGCCAATTGAGAGTGTGGGATGAACCCTGTGAATACAATTCGGTCTTTGATATCTTTTGCCTTTTGTTTGAGCCCTCTTACAAATATATCCTCATTAGCAACGTTACCAAAGAATGGACTGCCGATAATCATCAATTTGATATTGGGCTTGTCTTGAAGCAGAAGCATAGCATCAATCAGTTCGGAAACGCCTTTTTCCTTGTTGAGACGACCAGTGTAAACCATTACAAAATCATCCTCGGACAGGCCAATGTCTGTTCGCTTCTTCTTCTGTTCATTCTTTGAAGAGAACGTTTTGATATTTATTCCATTATATAAGGTCTGTATCTTGTCGTCACGTCGGATAGTGGAAACCTTCTCTCTTACAAAATTTGAGCAAGTCAGGATTTTTCTGAGATTATTGAATATTAGTTCATTGTGTTTTGTCGTGGAATTAAGGAGATCGTTACCTAAGCGCAAGATGATGTTCTTAAAGCCCCGCTGTGATAACTTATAGACATACCCTGGACAGTTGTCCAGATAAATACAATCATAGTTCTGATTCTTTAGATGGGCATATGTCTTTTCAAAGTAGTATTCTATGAAATAGTTATAGTATTCGCCAGAATGAAGATAACCATACAGTCTCCTGGCAATTCTGGCCTTGAGACTGCTGACGTCAATAAAGACATAGTGGTTCACATCTGACGAAACGGCAGGATGCATGGAGGCTTCTTTATTCCACGGACTATATACAGTGATGTCGTGGAGTTTCATTCTGTCATTATATTCTAGCAGAAAATCGATTTTGTTCTCTACAGCCCCTCCTTGTACAGCGGGAATTGGTAACATTCCACTGGTTAAAATTGCTATTCTCATAATTGTAACCTTTCATTATTAAAATGTAATACGCTTTATAGTAGTATAAATTGCAGGCTTACGAGCCACAAAGTATTTCATTCCGTTAGTGAATTGGAACAGAAAGAGGAAATATAGTATGAGTATAGGTATTAAGAATGCGAAGCCATATAAACACAATGAAATAAGGGATTCTGAGTGTTGGTTAATAATGGCAATCTTTACAACAATTGTAAGTGTTGTGAACAATGTAAATAAAAGGTAATATGGTATCATCCCTCGCCAATAGTGCCATACACTTTTATGGAATCCTTGTGAGAATAAGTAGTATGGCTTCCAGAAAAAGCTGATGAAGAAGAAACTCATTATTTTACCTAATAGAATTCCAATGATTCCATAGGTTGGGGCAAGAAGAAGTGTTACCAAAATGTTCACTATTAATTCTGTCCAAGCGGCCCATAGGTCAGAGTATAATCCTGATGCTCCAATAAATATGTAGACTGCCGCAGGTTGCAATCGAATAAATAGATTGAAAATCAGCAAGTATACGATTATGTCGCTGAGTTGATATTCTATGCCTAACCATAAACCAATAAATGGTTGGAGAAAAATGAGAAGGGAATATATGATGATGCCTAAGATGAAAAAACGAGCTGCAGTCATCTCCCAATATACTTTCATGATATTCTTCTCGTTTCCTTCGGCTATTAAGTTTCCAACACCTGCACTAAGTCCATCTGACAAAATATTAACTAAATAGAGTAGCTTGTTGGTAATCATTGTATAATTGCCATAAAATGCAACCTTTACAACAGAAACAAAAGCTCCCACAAGAATCTCATCACTTTTATATAGGATTAAATCTTTAATCTTTCTTATAAATATTTGACGTGTCTTCTTCAATACCTCGGGGTATTTCTTTAGGTTTTGCCGGCCTTTTTTTAGATTGATATCGAGCCAAGGATAAATCTGACGGATGCGAATGTTGAAAATGATAATGCCGATGATAGTGAAAATCAATCCAACAATTACCCATAGCCACAGATTACGATAGTACCAGGCAAGAAGAATCTGGATAATACTTTGAACGATTCCGATAGTTTGGAAATAAGCACTAACCATGTATTGTTTTTGGTTGGCACTAACTAACAGATTTTTGTAATTGAAGATATATCCTGCAGCAGATGACAGAAGAAAGGAATAGAAAGCGAAGTAGGTTAGTGGTAGTCCTGTCTCAAGTCTACCAAACCACCAAGGAAAGAAGATACTGACAAGAATACCAGCAATAAGGATGATAATACCAATGCAACGGTAGAGAAAGGCCAACATGGACATGACATCATTAATCTTCTCATGGTCATCTTCTTGTAATGGTTTATAGAGAAAGTAGACAATGCTGGTAGCAATACCTAATTCTGCAACACTCAAGTAGTCCATGATGTTCTTGAGCATGCCTGTCATTCCAATGAACTCGGCACCCAAACAGTCGAGGAAAACTCTGCGGGAAAAGAATGCTAACAATAAAGAGAGCACGTAGAATAACATGCCCACTTTGATATTCATTATACTTCTATGTACTCTTTCACTCATTTATTCTTTTCCTTTTTATCCGTGTTCTGTGTGTAAGAAATCTGTGTTCTTGTGGTCGATATGCAGAAAGTTCTTCAGCATGCGCATAACCAAACCGGGAATGGTGAGAACCTTACCGAAAGAACGGATGCGGAGAGGGCCAGGGATGGCGATGAAGAGGGATAACCCTAAACAGCCGAAGAGGATCCACCACTTGATGCTCCAAGCTAGATTAACTAGTGTCATCAGTACAGACATAAATCCAAGTATCATGATGAGCATAGAGCGGGGGATAAGGGCTTGCTGAATAGTCTTGTCAACAAAGTTGATATTGCCATGGACAAGGGCATGTGGAATTTGGGGTAGCATATTTAGCAAGCTTTGAATCTGCGCTGTCATCCATCGCATGCGTTGGCGCTGGAAATTGTCCTGATTGCTGACCTTCTCATCAAAGACATGGATGTCGGCGGCATATTTGATAAAGACGTTCTGACGCAGCAGCAGGGCTTCCATCTCGCGGTCTTCGCCTGCAGTAGTCAGCATAAACACGTTTTGATGGAAAAGGTCGTATTTGAAACACATGCCGGAGCCAATAAGGGCAGAGGAAAGCCCCAAGCGATTATGGGCCTTGCGGAAGAGGGTGTTGTTGATTTCTTCACTGACACCGTCAAGTACGGCCACGTCGTTGTTGGAATTCTTGGCGCAACGGTGGCACTGGATGGCCTCATAACCAGAGTTACATAGTACATTGAGCTGACTCAGGAATGTGGGCTGAACGACATTGTCGGCATCAAGAACAACAACATAATCAAAAGTTTTTGTCTTATCTCCTGCAGCTTGCTCCTTCAACAAATTGATGGCATACTGCATCGCCTTGGCTTTGGAACTTTTCTCGAATGTAGGTTGGAGCAGTTGAATGGGGAGCTCGGCCAGAAATTTGTTGGTCTCTGGCTGCATGTGGTCAGAGATAACAGCAATGGTGTAGTATTCCTCGGGATAGTCCTGTTCCATGAACTGCTCAACGGAATTGACGATGACGCGGTCTTCCTTATAGGCAGGAAACAGAATCAAGAAACGGCGTAGTTCATGACCAACAAGATGGGGGGAACGGTTATAGATGAAGGTGTCGTCCTTGCTATAGAATAATGAGATGATGGCGAAGAAACAGACATACGCTGCAGAGGCAGCAACGATAATCCATAGGGCAATGTCCAAATAGTGAATAACGGTCCAAATCATAGTGATATGTTTTCGTTAAACTTTATTTCTTGAAACAGTTCATAATACGCTTGGCAACGTTGGCAACAGCCCGGACTGGCAGCATAAGGAAATCATTGTCCCAATGCTTGTCAACCATACGGTCGGGAGTGGCAAAGGAGAAGGCAAAGCCGAGAAGAATGCCTGTAACCCACCATTTAAGAACCAGCGTGAAATAGATAAACGGTAGTGTTACACTCATGACGATGATGATGACAACGGCAGCAATACGAGGAATGAGTAGCCATTGGAGAATCTTGTCGGCATAGTCATAGTCACGTCTGACAATGGCATTCGGTAGATTGTAGATGTTCTTGAGAAGTGTCTTGTACTGAGCCAAAGCCCAGCGGCTGCGCTGGCTGCTGATTTCACCGGTCTTACGTTTCTTCTCGTCGTAGACATGGATGTGATCGAAATAGTCGATGTAAACGTGTTGGCGTAAAAGCGTGGCCTCCAGTTCCTTATCCTCCTCGGAGCTACGAACCTTCATGATGTTGTTCTTGAACCATTCGAAATCGTAGATGACACCAGATCCATTTATGGCGGAAGAGAGTCCGAGGGTAATATGGCCGCGACGGAAGATTGACGTGTTGATTTCTTCAAAGATGGCATCCAGACGGGCGGTCGTGGTATCCATGTTTTTTGGCAAACGGTGGGTGACGATAGCTTTCGTTCCGGCACTTTCAAAGGCGTTATTGGCTTGCTCTAGAAACTCAGGCTCTACAATGTTGTCTGCATCGAGTACAACCACGGCATCGTAAATCTTGAATTCCGGCAGGTTCATGATGGCATATTGCAAATGCTTAGCCTTAGTACTCTTCTCGAAGTTTGGCGTCAGCAAGGTGATGGGATATTGGGCCAACTTCATGTTGGTCATCTCGTCTTGGTGGTCGCTGATAACAATGACATCGAACATTCGTTGGGCATAGCTCTGGCTAAGAATGGAGATGACGCACTGACTGACGACATGATCCTGCTTGTATGACGAAATGAGCACGATGAAGCGATTCTGGCGCTTGGCCTTGGCGACGTTTGGATGCTTTATGAAAAGTGAGGCAATGGAGAACACAAGCAGATAGAGTGTCGTCATTGCTACCCCAAAGAAGAGTATTCCGTCGATGATGTATAGTATAAGCCAGAAATCCATGTCTATTCGAATTGAGAGTTGATAATAGAGAACTGAGAATTGCAGAAATCACGGACGCCTTTGATGGTAGCCTTTGCTAAATCAAATCGTCTTTGACACAGATGCTTGAGAATGTCTTTTAACGCCACAATACCGGTAATATAGACATAGGACAAGTATTTCTCCATGCCGCGGACATTCCGCTTGACGAATAACAGACGATT
>Ga0265300_10001784_pt1 | contig 19581 bp, 26 predicted proteins | sample AusTroGonzalo_MG_FD_193482 | JGI IMG/M metagenome (GOLD analysis project Ga0265300, IMG submission 193482) | Bovine rumen microbial communities from tropical cattle in Woodstock, Queensland, Australia - Gonzalo_03 | ecosystem: Host-associated > Mammals > Digestive system > Stomach > Rumen ...
GTCTTGTGTAACGGATATGGATAAAAGAATCGAGAATCGCTTGTCACCACGAGCGAAAGCACAAATAGCGGAAGTCCAGAGGAGATATCCTCCGGAAAAGTTCGAGTATAAGTTCACTTTTACAGAACCCTGTTATCTAGCAGTCGATTTGACGCCGAAGAATCTGCCGCCACAGCCTAAACTTGTTGGTATAAAGCTGGTGGCAACGATTGAACCGCCGAAGGAAGAAGACTATGGGTGACAAGATTTGGGCGAAAGAACGCGGAACCGACGATGTCAACCACGAGCACGACACCAGTACGCCGAAGCACAACAAGGGACGCAAGCGGCTCAGACGGTCCGCGAAGCGGAAGCTTGAGGACTTTGCGGAGCGGTTCTTGAACGACCAGAAGGATTTGGATCCGGAAGATATGCAGCTTCTGCAAGACAACTTTTGGGATTTAGTATAGTCCGAAGTTGAGGGGTTATCCGAAGTGTCACTCTGTAGGAATTAAGCAAGGAATAACTATGGCAACATTGGAACAGATTAAGGAACTCCGTGACCAGACGCAAGTCAGCGTAGCTCTGTGCAAGGAAGCACTGGAGGCTACCGGGTGCGATATGGAAAAGGCGAAGCTGTATCTTCGCCAGAAGGGTTCCGACGTTGCCGGGGAAGGCAACTCGTTCGGTTATTCTGTATTTGAATCCGGCACGGAAAAGGTGGAAGGCATTGCCGACGGCAACGGTTTCCAGTATTCCGACGGTATTGTCACGATTGACATCCGTGGTTTTGACGGTAATGCTCCCAAGACTTTATGGGGAAGCGACCGATGTATGTTCGTGTGTAGACCGGTAAGGCGTTAGTCTTTTGCCGGCGTCGCATAATTGGATAGTGCAGACGACTTCTAATCGTCCGGGACATCAAGTCCCATCCCAGTTCGAGTCTGGGCGTCGGTATTATGTGGCGATAGCATAGTTGGATATGTGCGCTTCTCCTAAAAGCGTTTACCCCAGTTCGAGTCTGGGTCGCCATATTTAAGCACTCGTAGCCAAGTTGGTTTTTAAAGGCAATGCGCCGCAACCGCATGATCGACAGTTCGAGCCTGTCCGAGTGCTCTAATTGAATTTCAAATATCAAATAGCTAACTTGGCTATATGCGATACGATAAAGTAGTCAAGCTATACAAGAATTATTCGTTGTCGACCGGAACTAAGCGTTATCTGGTCGGCTATTTCCGTAGCGACGGTTCGGCTTCAGCCGAGGAGTCGTACCTTCGCCGGGCAGAGAAGGAGCCGGTTCCGGTTTCGTACACGACTGAAGTCGAGCCAGCCACGCTATATCCGGATATCGTGAAGCGTTGGGAGGACGAGGACGCGGAAGCCGAGCGTCAACGAGCGGAACGAGAGCGGCTTTTAACGACGCCGATACCTTTACCTTTGGTGCGGAAGCGTTGGCCGTCGTTTCGTCCGCTGACTGTCGAAGAATGTTTCGATCAATGGAACGAGAAGCAGAAAACGGTAATGGACTTCGTACGGACGCTCGATTTTAAGCGGAAGAAGTACCGATAAGTCTTGACAACGGTGCTGCAGATACCTATATTTCTACAAAAATGAGGTAAATATGCAGTACAAGGTTTTCCAGTCGTCGGACACCAATGTAAAGAAATACGTTTTCGAATGGTCCAAGGAAGAAGATGCGGGCATCCATAGCAAGGCGGCTATCGCCGAGGCTGTTCTGTACCGTTACGGATCCTACAAGGAACGCACGGTCATCTGTTGTTCCGTTATGAGCGGTTGCCCGGTCGGCTGTACCTTCTGCGGTACGGGTAAGTTCTTCGTCCGCAACTTGACTGCGTCCGAGATTGTCCAGCAAGTCGAGACTGCGATCGCCGACTCCGTACTCAAGGACACGCATACCGAGGAAATCAAGAAGTTCCAGATTATGTTTATGTCGATGGGCGAGCCGTTTATGAACTACATCAATCTGGAATGTGCCATCAAGCGTCTCAACCAGAAATATCCGAACGCCGCGTTGCTGGTGTCGACATCGGCACCGACTTGGGACTCGCTCCACAATATGCCGTCGTTCATCGAATTGTCCAAGCAAATCGACAAGGTTGGACTGCAGTTCTCCGTCCACGAGAGCACCGACGAGAACCGTTCGAAGCTCATTCCGACCAAGACCAGCACGTTGCGTCAGATCGCTTCTCTTGGCGAGATGTGGGCGTCCTATGTGGGTAGAAAGCCGTTTTACAACTACTGTGTCCACGAAGGCAACAACGCCGTCGAGGATGCCGAACGCTTGGTAGACCTGTTCGACCCGAAGGTATGGGAGACGACCTTGAGCGTCATCTGCTCGAAGGACGAGACGGTGGCCGCCAGTATCGACCGTCAGCTTGAGGTTATCAATAACTTCAAGGATGCCTTGCTTTCCCGTGGCGTGTCGCTCCGTGTGTTCAACCCGGCGGGTCAGGACGACATCGGAGGCGGTTGTGGACAGCTCTGGTATTTCCAAGAATGGTTGAAGACTAATAACAAGACGGAGAAGTAATGCGCCGTTTATTTATCATCCGAAAGGACTTGAATTTGTCTGCCGGTAAGCTTGCCGCGATGGTGGCTCACTGTGCCGAGGGTTACTGGACCCGCCTTATTTCCACGAATTCGATGGAGGACGGCGATGTTTACCAAGTGACGTTTGAACTCGATTCAAAGACTATGGAGGAGTATATCCAAGGTCTGTTCGTCAAAACCATCTGCGAGGCGAAGAATCTTAACCACTTGATGAAGGTGGATGAGGTCGCCAAGGAAATGGGTCTGGTCAAGGGAACCGACTATGACTTTATCGACGACGCTTGCCTGACGGAGCTGACTCCGGAGTCCGTAGACGAGAAAGGCAACAAGTATTGCCGCGTCGGAATCTGGTTCAAGCCGTTGCCCGACGAGACTAGTCGTACTTTGAGCAAAAAGTATCAGCTATATAAGGGGTAATTATGGCCAAGAACACCGAACTCGACAAGCTGAAAGAACAAGCTAAGGAAATCAATGCCCAGATTAAAAAGTTGCAAGGGAAGCAGGGCGTGAAGGAATTGGTTAAGGCAGTGAAAGGCAAGTGTCTTTTGCTTGAGGACGATTTGTTTACGGAAGTAAGCACGACCACTGACTCCAACACTGTATGGTTTGAAGGAAATGTTCTTCAAGTAAGCAAATGCTCATATCCACAGTTTAAACACGAAGATACCGTCGGCTACACTCTCCAATGCATTAACGACCTGAAAGCTAAAGGTAAGTTCGAAATCATTACCGACCCGGAAAAGTTCGACAAGCTCGTGCATAAGCGTATGCTTGAGTTCGAGAACCATATGGACTTGGTCGAAAGCGTAATAACGATGGATAAAAATCGCCGTTATGCTGAATTTGACGGCGAAACCATCAAGAAGATGGATTCTAGGTCATTGGTTACTGTAATCCGAGACGAGTTCGACGGGTTGCTGTTTGAATGTATAAGTGCATTCGGCAATACGAGCTATCTGAAGTTCAATGTGGTTCCATTTGACAATTTTACGTTTGCAGTAAAGATGACCAAGATTGAGTTCCATTCGTACCTTCCTGTAGAGACCGGTCTTCCGCGTATCTCCGAGTCTCCAGTCTATGGCGTACGTCTCTATCCGAACGACCAGAAGTCGGTGTCGAAGATGATTACGGCGGTAAAGTCTTACTTGTGCGACGAATCGTCGAAGACGATTACTTGGAACGCTCTGTCCGACCGAATCGAGTGTGCGAAGAAGTCGTACTTCGGCGGGAACCGTCAGCAGTTCTTGAGGGAAGTCGAGGAATACAAGAGGAAGATGAAAAATGCTTAATGTGCTCAAGGACGAGATACTGTCGGTCACTTTCATTGTGCTGTCCTTAGTCGGTCTGCTATGCAAGAGCGACATTCCGTACAATATGGTCACGTCGGCCTTTATGCACGGCGACTTTAACCATTGGCTTAACAACAGTATGCTGTTTGCAGTTTTGAGTCCGATGGTGGAGCGCAGCTATGGCAAGGTTAGCTATCTGCTGGCCTTCTTGTTCACTTGCTGGGTGGATTCGCTGTATCAGGGACTGGTGAACCAGTACGGCATCGGTATGTCGGCGTTCGTGTTCGCACTGTTTATGCTGAACTTGATGGCCGATTCCAAGCATATGTTCTCGATATGCGGATTGTTTGTCGTGGTGACATATGGCGGTCAGGAGCTTATGGCGACCGGAAATGCGGATGGAATCGGCCATATGAACCATTTCATCGGAATGGCGTCCGGAGCAGTTTTCGCGATTGCGACCAATTATATAAACGGTAAGCTGGGCGGAAAGAAAAACGATAAAAATTCACCAAAACCCCTTGACAACCTCAAAATCTAAATCTATATTTGGTTCGTAATGATTCAGCGAGACTGAATCTGATGTTTGACAAAAAGAGTTTAAAGGTGCTTACAGCAACACAACCTATACCTCTGAACCAGGCTCAGATAAGTAAAGCGAATAGCACCTTGTCTTTTGGCTCGTTAGACTAGCGGCCTAGGTCACAGCCCTCTCAAGGCTGGCACTGCGGTTCGAATCCGCAACGAGCTACTAAGATTTACTCTAAGGATTTGCGATAGAATCGGTAAAGATGCCAGCAGCAACAAAACCATCCATATCAAGGCGTGTGTCGTAGGTTCGAGTCCTGCTGCCGCTATAAATTGGAAGCGTTTATCGCTGACGATGCGGCATAGCTCAGTTGGTTAGAGCGGCGTAACAATAAAGTATCTTGGGTTCTATCGCACCGGGACTTAACGGTGCATACAGCAACAATCAATTCCGCGCATTGGAAGCACAAACGCACCGTGTCCCAAGGATTTCGGCGGTCTTACGGAGCTTCGAACCTCCGTGGGGTAACGATACACGCAGCAACACAACTAATGCAATTTCCTTTTAAGAAATCAATGCAAAAAGGTATCGTGTGCCGCCCACCATTTAACCAAACAAAAAGTACGCGACGTGGTCTCATCAATACAAGTCGCGCCCATAGGCAGCAACTATGGATAAGGCTGAAGAAGCGGTCTCTTCGGAGGCCGCTTTTTTGTTTTATTTCGATATTTTAGTGTTGACAAGATCGGTGCAAATTGCTATATTCAAGTCAGAGGAAATGGCCTATGCCTATAAAGAAAGTTAAAGTTACAGACCCTTACCAGAAGTCGCTTCTCGACCTCCCGCAAGAGAAGCTTCAGAAGATGCGCGACGAGCATTTCGCCGAGATTCAACGTCTCGAACAAGAGCTGCATTCGATTGACGAAATCAAGGACAGCAACAAGATCCGAGACTTGCTGGAGCCTGTTGTCGGCCACTGGATTAAGATTCCGGGACACTCTTGGTACGAGGAAGATGAACAGAACCGTTCGCCGAAGTCCGTCGAATACCGTATCGCTCACGTAGTCGGTGCTGAACGCTGGCTTGGCGGCGACGAATTCGAACTGGTTCTCGACCGTCTGATCTCGGTTTGGAAAAACCCGGACTACTCGGCGTTGAACGTGGATTTCGGTACCGGAGAAGAACTCAAGCGTCACAAGGTCAAGCACTTGTCGAGTGCCACCGTCATCCCCGAAGATAAAATCGAGCTTACAATCAACAAGATTGAACTTGAGGTTATCAACAAGTTCACTTGGGTCATCAGGAAGGCTCAGAAGACGGCGAAAGCTGCCGAGAAAAAGGCAAAGAAGAAAAAGGAGAAGAAATGATCGATACAGTATGTGGTCGACTTGGAACGAATCTGCGCGACTGTTTCGACCTGAACAAGCTCACCGCAGATGAAATCAAAGCGATGAATACGATTATCCAGAGTAAAGACCGTCGCAAGATGATTGTCGAACACCTCCTCAACGAGATGTGCGACATTTCTCCGGAAAACACGTTGTTCATCTCTGGACTTCTGCCCGATATTGTGTCCAAGTTTTCGGCACAGACCAACGAACATATCCACAAGATGCGGCACGCTCTCGAAATGGTCGGCCCGTTGGTGTGCGATATCATCAAGCGCAAGGAAGTCATATCGCCGTACGACTTGTTGCTCTATATCCGTATGACGTGGGACTGGAAGAAAATGTACGAGGATTCCATCAATCGTAACGACCGTCGTATGGTTAAGACCAGCGAAATCGTGCGAGGAATCGAGTTTGCTGGCCAAATTGTAGACCAATTCCGCAAGTTGCTCGATCGCATCGACCTCAATAAGCCGCTGGTACATTATAGCGTGAACGATTGTGTAAAAGACCAGTTGCCGATCGGCATCGTTGACCTTTTCCCCGACACTCACGAGTTCCTTAGCTGGTGCAAGAAGAACCGCAAGCTCTGGGACGACCTACCGAAGAACTGGACCCCTAACGAAGACATTAAACCTAAAAAGAAGGCTAAGAAGAAATGAATAACGGATTCGGATTTTACAGATTTGCTGCAGTATGCCCCAAGCTCAAGGTGGCAGATACTGAATACAACGTGGCTGAAATCAAGAAAGCGACCAAGGAAGCCGTAAAGAACGGCGCAAAGGTTGTCGTATTCCCGGAACTGAGTATCACCGGTTATACTTGTAACGACCTCTTCCATCAAGAGACGCTTCTTCAGAAGACAATCGACGGTATTACTGACATTTGCCGGATGACCCAAATGAACAGTGATACGTTTAAAAACGTCATCATTGCTGTGGGTGCGCCGCTTCGGATTTTCGGTCGTTTGTACAACTGCGCCGTGCTTATCCAAAATGGATCGGTTGTCGCGGTAACGCCTAAGATTCACTTGCCTAACCAGCGCGAATTTTACGAAAAACGTCATTTTTCTAGCGGCTATGAATTGCTCAAGGGTGACGAGTTCGGTCACGCTCTTACGTGCCGGGTCGGTGCCTATGAACCGGTAATTACCAACTTGCTTGGGTTTGCCAACAATACAGAATTACGCCTCGGCGTAGAATTGTGTGAAGACTTGTGGACTCCGGCTCCGCCGAGTGGTGAACTTGCTCTTGCCGGTGCGAACGTGATTCTGAACTTGTCTGCCAGTGACGCATTGGTAGGCAAGGCCAACTATCGTCGCGACCTTGTGACGAATCAGTCCGCCCGTTGTATGGCTGGTTACGTGTACGCCTCCGCTGGTGTTCACGAATCGACAACTGATATGGTTTGCAGCGGCCACCTGATGATTGCCGAGAACGGCAGCCTTATGGCCGAGTGCAATAAGTTCTCTCGCGATACCGAGATTATCTATGCAGATATTGACGCGGCTCGCTTGAATATGCAGCGTATCAGCGAAGGTTCGTTCCAAGATTTCGGACATAGCGATGTTGTTAACCGTTTTCGTGTTTATCACCCCATTAATTTCCGCGATATTGACCCAGTTCCGACAAATAAGGAGCTGAAATACCGCTATGTTTCTTCGACTCCGTTTGTGCCGAGTTCTGCCGATGTTCGCAATGACTGTTGCCGTGAAATCTTCAATATCCAGTGTGCTGGCCTTGCCAAGCGTCTTGAAACCGGAGTGAAGCGTTCCGTAATCGGGTTGTCTGGCGGTCTTGACTCTACGTTGGCCTTGCTGGTCGTATACGAGACGTACAAGCTCTTGGGCAGACCGGTTTCCGACATCCTTGCGGTGACAATGCCTGGGTTTGGTACAACCAAGCGTACCAAGAATAATGCCGTAGAAATGGCTGAGGCTCTTGGTGTGGAACTCCGTACGATTAACATTTCCAAGGCTTGTATGCAGCACTTCGACGATATCGGACACAATCCGAAGGTTACCGACGTGACATACGAGAATACGCAAGCTCGTGAACGTACCCAGATTCTTATGGACTTGGCCAACAAGGAACAAGGTATGGTTATCGGTACTGGCGACTTGTCCGAAATCGCTCTTGGCTGGTGTACCTATAACGCCGACCATATGTCGATGTACTCGGTGAACTGCGACATTCCGAAGACGCTTGTGCGCTACATCGTGGACTGGTATGCCGACAAGGCCGAGAACGAATACAGGTACAGCATTGTCGACCGTATGATTGGCGAAGGCGATGACAGCAAGAAGAAGCTGGCCGATGTCCTCAGAGACATCTTGGACACGCCGGTATCTCCTGAGCTGCTTCCGGCTGACGCAAACGGCAATATTGCGCAGAAGACGGAGAGCATCCTCGGATCCTACGATATTCACGACTTCTACTTGTACCACTTCGTGAAGTACGGTGCCACGCCGTCGAAGATGCTGTATCTGGCCGAATATGCGTTCGGCAAGGACAAGCACGACGAGCTGAAGAAGGCTCTTGAACTCTTCTTGCGCCGTTTCTTCACCCAGCAGTTCAAGCGCAGTTGCATCCCTGACGGACCGAAGGTCGGTACGTTGTCGCTGTCTCCTCGTGCCGACTGGCGTATGCCCAGTGACGCGAGCTACAACGACTGGGTCGCTTCTCTGGAATAGGGGGTGACTATGTCCAAGTATTCTGGCAAGAGCGACTTGTACGATTTGCTCAATATGCACTACAAGGTCATCGGCGACGACAAGTCCGTTGACCTTGAAAAGTTGAGCCATTGGGAAATCGACGCCGGTGGGATACGAGTAACCGGGAAGGAATATCGCGACTTGTTGCCGTACTTCGGCAATGTCGCGGCTTCCGCTGCACACCAGCACGGCGAGGCCGAGCACCACGTCGTACACTTGCAACCGATTCCCTACTTCGCCGAGCGGGCGTTGGAACGCGCCAACTATGCGAAGGAATTGTGGCAGAAGGCTCGCTACGGTTGCAGCGACTTGGTAAAGGTCAAGTCGACGGTAGTAAAGCGGCTGGACATCAACCCGGACGATTCTTTCTGGCGGAACATATTCGCTTCGCTGGAAATGTCCGTACGTGGCAAGACCACGTTCAGTCCTTACATACTGATGAAGTCATCCCCCTATGACGTACATTTCAACGAATGGTATAATGAAATGCTGGCCGAGGGTTATACCGAACACGAAATCCACGGCTACTTGGACGCTAACGTATGATAACACTAGTTCTTCATCTTATGGGCTTGGCGATTTTGGCTTCGCTAGGTTCAGTATTGCTTGCCAACTTCGCTATCCGTTACTGCGTGAAGCATATGGGTCAATGCCTTACCATCTTGGGCATACTCGTATTTAGCGCGGTTATGGGTTACGGGCTGTACAAGCACAAGCCGAAAGTCCATTATTTCGATAGGGTTTCTACCGAGGTCTCCGGCGAGCTGGAACAGCTGCCGGGTGGTATCGATCTGCATAGGCTGATTATGAGCCAGACAAGGCAGAAGTCTACCGTGAAAATGGACATCACGCCGCGTATGGACACGGCGGTATTCAAGGTGGTTTCGGTATACCGGAAGATGATGAACGATCCGCAGTACAAGCCGTTGATAACCAGTGCCAACGACTTTGGCGGTCACGCCAAGAACTCGGCTCATTACCGTGGCGAGGCCGTGGATTTCCGGATCAAGGAGATCGACTTCGTGACTAAGCGTCAGATAGTCGACGCGGTTAAGGAAATCCTTGGCGGCGGATATTTCGTTCTTCACGAGGACGCTGGATATGCGAATGAGCATCTTCACGTCCAAGTGAGGCGACGGAGTATGGTCGATTTTTTCTTGCTGTAGGCTTGACAATTTAAAAAATTTTAGCTATATATAAACTTACAGTACATCGCGGGATAGAGCAGTTGGTAGCTCACGAGTTTCATATGCTCGGCGTCGTCGGTTCGAGTCCGTCTCCCGCTACTAAGAGGCCAGCTTATTGCTGGTCATTTTTGTCTACACAGCAGCACTGAACCTTGATTTTGCAGTCTTGGTCGGTGCATTTGGAATCGATGTCGCACTTGGCGTCTAGGCACGATACCGGATGGTAGAGTTCGATGTGGTTGGTTATGCTAGTCCCGGTTCCGCAACCGGCTAGTAGAATGGTAACTGATAGAAGCAATGTCTTTTTCATACCACCAATATAAAAAAGGCCAATTATTCGTTCAACCGTTGACATCCGTAGTCCGGATTGCTATAATTTCGTCATCTGAGAGGAATTTATGGAAACTATTGAACAAAAAGAACTTGTGCATCCGGTCGCTGTCCAGATGTCGTTGACCCGTGCTTTTAAGGCTCGCAAGGACCTTAACAATATGATTCAGCGTATGGGACAGACCTTGCGCCGCATTCGTCCGTTTGTACACGAGACCGAGCTTCCCGCCGAACTCACGAACCTTACGACCGATTCCGTCGAAAACGACATTATCGAGGTCGAGAAGTTGCTCCATACCAAGATGACGCTCGACATCGCCATCGAGCAGAGCAACGCGGAAGGCCAGATTAAGCTCGCCCAGATTGACAAGTGCAATAAGACTATTTCCTTGCTTTCTGATATGCAGACCTACGCTCGCGGCGCGAAGAACACCGACCGATTCTTCAACAACGTGACCGGCAAGTACGAAGTCGAAGTGTTGGCACAGGTTATGCCTACCGTCGATTTCTTCGACGCGCCGATTATGAAGGCGACCAACCTCAAGCGCGATCTGGAAGAAGAGTTGCAAGCGTTCAACAACACCACGAAGATTACGGTCCCGATGGACGTAGAACTTGCTGGCAAGCTCGGCTTCACCGTCGAGTAAGCCTCTTGTTGCAACGGAACAATATCCAGTCGAGGATTCCGGAGACATAATAAATCGTCACGACGATTTCCGTACGACTTGAAAACAGGACTTATGCTGGTGGCTCTAGCTAGTAATCTGTGCAGTACACGGCTCCGTTAAACGCTTATAAGTTGTGCGTGTCTAAATCCTCAAACTACAACCCCGAAAGGGAAAGTTCGTAAAAGTTACTTTTGACGACACTAAATTGGTGGGATATGTTCCAAATGCGTGTACTTGCACCGAACGATTCCGGTAGCCGAGACGCGAGTACGCGAAGCAGCAATTTCGGACCGATCGCCAAATTGGTTAAGGCACCGGACTCATAACCCGGCACACGTACAGTAAAATGTACTTCTCAGTTCGAGTCTGAGTCGGTCCATAGGATGCCACGGTTGCACGACGACCGTGGCATTGCTATATTTTGTACAAAGAGGTCTTATATGGAATTTGAACTTTTTGTACCGCCACATCCAAGATTCACCGCTGAATACGTCATCAACCAGTGGCTGCATACTATGCGTTTTAGAAAGTCTGGAGATTGGCCAGTCATTCCGGAAAAGTATGTGCAGTTTGGGTTTGCTGACCATCGAACGGAAATTGATATGGGTAAGGTTGCTGGCGAAATCAATGGCAATCCGAAGAAGGTCGAGGACAAGTATGTTATCGACGTAACTATGTACGACAGCAAGCCAGCTGAAGAAGTCAAGCGACTTGCTCCGTATATGGAAAAGTCTGCTGCGCCTATGGTGGTTATCATTAACGCGGTGACTGATGGTAATCAGCTATTCGGACCATACACGTTACACTTTGGGGCAAAGCCGAAGTCATTCGGTGCCGATCTTCATATTTAGTTTCAAGCACTCGTAGCTCAGTTGGAAGAGTGTGTCTCTCCGAAAGGCAAGGTCGCGAGTTCGACTCTCGCCGGGTGTATTAGGGTTTATATGTTCACGTTTTTAGACTTGTTTGCTGGTATAGGTGGGTTCCACATTGCCGCCAAGAACAACGGCGGTCAGTGCGTCGGCTTCTCCGAAGTCGCCAAGGACGCCATCGAGTATTACTGTATCAACCATAAGATGTCCAAGGACAAGAACTTGGGCGATATCACGAAGATAGTGGACCCTCCGTCCGTGGATTTCATAACCGCCGGTGTGCCTTGTCAGTCGTGGTCTGTTGCTGGAAAGCGTCTCGGATTTGATGACGACCGTGGCCAGCTGTGGAACGATACCATCTACCTCTTGACGAAGAGCCAGCCGAAGGCTTTCTTGTTCGAGAATGTTAAGGGGTTGACCGACAAGCACAACATCGAGGCGTTCCAGTACATCTTGTCCAGAATCGAGGAAGCCGGGTACCACGCGGCGTGGAAGGTTCTGAACTCGTTCGACTACGGTTCTCCGCAGATGCGAGAGCGTGTGTACATTGTTGGGTTCCGCGATCCGGCTATGCTTGAGAAGTTCAAGTTTCCAGAACCGACTCCGAACAAGCTCACGATGCACGAGATTCTTACCGGAGAATTTGTCGATATGAGCAAGGTCAAGTCGGCGTCACGCAGCTTGTCCAAGAACGCGACCGGCGAGAACGACTACTACGTTTTCAACGACGCTAGGGACGGCGCGACCACGATTCACTCTTGGGAAATCACCAATACGTCGGACAACCAGCGACGGATTTGTGAGTCCATAATGAGGAACCGCCGCAAGTCGAAGTACGGTCCGCAAGACGGCAATCCGATGTCGTTCGACCATATCGGCGACTTGCTTCCGGATATCAACAAGGCCGACTTGTTTAGGTCGTTGACAGCTCTGGTAAGGATGAACATCATACGCCGAGTCGACTACCGCTATGCCTACAATGGTGGTGTCGGAAAATGCGGGGACTTGAACCTTCCAATATGCAGTGTCATCAAGGCGTGTGAGGATGGTCGCTGTCTGCCGGAGATTTTCAAGCAACCAGCACTGAAGAAGTTCAGCCGTTCAGTGGTTATCGAAACCATCAAGAAACTGGTTGAGGAAGGTGTGTTGAGCGTTGCGGAAGTCCGTTACGACTTGAAGAATTCCAAGGTCAGCACTGGTATCAACGGTGTCTACCGGGTGTTCCTCAGATCGTGCAACATCTTCCCGACTATGGTGGCGAGCGATACGAACGATTACGTCGCTATGGTCGACTTGCCCCATAACAGCAAGGCGGAATTCTTGAAGCATATCGCTTTGGATAAGAATTACCGTAAGATCACGAACAAGGAAGCTTGCCGCATCCAAGGCTTCCCGGAGGATTTCGAGCTTCCTCCTACTAGACAGAGATGGATGAAGCTTATCGGTAACAGCGTGACCGTGCCGGTAATCGACAAACTTACAAAGGCGATAGTCGCCACTGGAGTATTCGATGGAAACAATGCGTAATGGGGTTTTCGAAACCAATTCGTCTTCTGAACATAGTTTTTCAATCGGTGATAGAAACCTTCGTGACCCGATTGAATTTCCGAAACCTGATGAAGAAGGTTTGGTTCATATTCCTTGGTGTACCTACGACAGCTTGGACAAGATCGAAACTTTTACCGAGCTTGCGCAACTGTTGATATTGTTTGTGGTGGAAGGACTTAATGGAAGGCTTACCGACTTGTTCAGCTGCAAGTCAGGAGTGCGTGAACAGCTTGTTCAGAGCATACTGATTGCTTATAAGATGGCCGGTATTGATGGTGCTAAAGGCTTAGTAATCGATTTTCCTGAGCCAGCAACTGGTGTTGAAATTAGTGGGGGTGGCTACGCGTTTTTGTCAGATGTTGCGATTAGCAGCAACCTCGAATTGATGGCGTGCTCTATGGATGGCGGTATCAAGGATATGGGTGCCGTCCGTGCGCTGAAGTACAACAATACGGCATTGTCGCTCGTGACGGCTATGAAGCAGTTTTCTCAAGATGAAGACGTACTCTATACGGCGGCTCTGTTGGCGATGGACGTGAAGGCTACGATATCTGAATGCTAGATCAAGCGGTATTGGCACTTATTTGGTTTACGGTAACCTTTCTGGTTGCGTTGAAGTGTACTATTAGGCGCACAGCGTTGTGGACTTCGATGCTTCTGGTCTTGATAGCAGTCCCGGCGATGGACAAGAATATGTTTCCTGACCCGGTAGACCCGATGAGAGAGTATATGCGAATGACCAAGAACTTGCCATACCAATTAGGCGATTGGCGTGTTGACATTTATCCTCCGTGTTGCTATATTTACCCCAATTACAGAGGTTAGAATTATGATTGAAATCGTAGGAAAGTTCAACAAGGCGACCGTCTACACGGACACCGTGGAAGAGGCTGCGTACAAGCAGATTCTGAACTTGATGAACCAGAAGTTTGCCGAAGGTTCTCATTTTGCGATTATGCCGGACTGCCACGCGGGGACTGGTTGCGTAATTGGTTTGACGATGAAGATTGTCGACCGTGTCGTACCGAACTTAGTAGGCGTGGACATCGGGTGTGGTATGCTCGTGATGAAGGTCTCGAAGGACTGCATCCTCGATTTGCCGAAGTTCGACAAGGTGTGGCATAACGAAATTCCGTCTGGGATGAACCACCGTACGAAGAAGCACCGCTTTACTGAACGTGTTGCTTTGGACGAATTGATTGCTCCAGTCAATGCCGAAAAACTGATGTTATCGATTGGGACTCTTGGTTCGGGAAATCATTTCGGCGAAATTGATGTGGATTCCGATGGTAATAAATACATCGTAATTCATTCCGGCTCGCGCCACTTGGGTATTGAGGTGTGTAATTTCTACCAGAAGGAAGCAATCAAGTACCACAAGAACCAGCGTCAGACGAAGCAAGAGGTTATCGAGCGGTTGAAGGCTCAGGGCCGCCAGTCCGAGATTGAGACGGTCTTGAAGGCGAACCAAGCGGCAAAGTGTCCGATTCCGGACGAGCTGGCCTACTTGGAAGGCGAATTGCTGCAGAACTACTTGCACGATATGAAGATTGCTCAGGATTTCGCTTGGTGGAACCGTGAGGCGATGATGGATGTCATCATCGACTGTATGGGCATCAAGAAGCATCACATCTTGGACAAGTTCTGTACCGTGCATAACTACATCGACTTGGACAATATGATTCTGCGCAAGGGATCCATTTCCTTGCAGAAGGACGAGGTCGCCTTGATTCCGATGAATATGAGGGACGGCTCGCTCTTGGTTCGCGGTAAGGGCAACGAAGAGTGGAACTTCTCCGGACCGCACGGTGCCGGACGTTTGATGTCTCGTTCCAAGGCGAAGGAGACCTTGACGATGGAGGCGTTCAAGTCTTCGATGGAAGGTATCTACACGACATGTGTTGGTTCTGGCACTATCGACGAGTCGCCGATGGCCTACAAGCCGATGGGCGAGATCGTCCGTAACATCCAAGAGACGGCTGATATCATAACGACCATCAAGCCGATTTACAATTTCAAGGCTTCCGAAGAGAAAGCCAAGGGGAAATAATGTACGCGATTAACACTTCTTATCCAGTTCCTAACCGTACTTATACTATCGTGGCCGACCACGAGTATAATCGTTACGTAGCCTATGTGGCCACGTTGGACTTCGGTTCAAAGGTTTCCGTCGGCGGCAAGGAATACTCCGCCGAAGACTTACGACAGATGCTTTTGCAAGCTGACAAGGTTAACCAGAACCAATCTACGCTTATCGCACGATATGGCTGCGTGAACTTGAACATCTTCTTGGACATCGTCCCTGCGGATTTCGACGTGAAGAAAGGCCGTGCCAAGTCCGCATCTACTCCTCCGGCTGGGAAAATCATCTTCCAGACTGACTTGAACCGACTGGACGAGAACCAGATGAATGAAGGTGACATCTTGTGGAACGTCTACGTATTGTGTGACAATCCGTTTACGGTTGAACACAACCGTGAATGGGTGCAGTCATTCAAGTCGACGGTACACGTAGACGATTTCGGCCATCGCTATGTGTTCATTAACGATGACCAGACGCGTGACCGTTGCTATTCTTGGGCTACTCACAAGAAGAATCCTTGCGTGATCAATAAGGCCGATGCGGTTGACCTTGTGAAGAAGACGCTTAATGGGGAAAAGAAGCTTTTTGTCAATCCTAACGACGGTTATGTGATACCGTCTTATAAGGGTGCCGATATGGGTTAACGATGGGGTAACGTATGGAAACAATGAGGGTGGGAACATTCGAGACCAATTCCAGCAGCTGTCACGCGTTCGTGCTGATGGCGGCCAAGTTGTATGGCGACGGAAAAGGCTGGCCTAAATACTTCGTCGTCAAGTGGACTCGTCACGGATCCGAGTACGATGCTGGCCTAGGTGCAGTGCTCTGTGGCGAGGAAGCTGTGGAAGAAGTCTGGTCGAGCTTTAAACAGCACGCGTCTGCTTTGACGAGAGCGCACTTGGCGGCTATCATTCCACAGCTTGCCGAGGGTAAGAATATTTCCGAACTGGCCGAGGCATATCCTAGTGTCGAACAAGCCGAGTGGGACGCATTGGACGAAGCGTTCTACGAGAACTCGATGCCGACCGAAGATCTCGTCGGCGGTTCCTTCGTCCAGTACGGCGATACGGTCGGTATCGCATTCGAAAAGGAGTGTTAGTGTATGGAAACTTATCGTAACGGAACTTTCGAGACCAATTCTAGCAGCAGCCACGTCTTGACTCTCGGCAACAAGCTTCGTCCCATCGAGGAGTTCCCCGTTCCTGACGCGGATGGCGTAATCCATCTTGATGTTCCTCGTGACGAGAACGGATATATCGACTTTTCTCCGTGTCCGGAGAAATTCATCGATTTCATCGTGCTCTGCCTTGGTATGACGGCTGACGGCGAAGACCCAAGAGTAGCGATTCCGTCTCATAGCGAGCAGAAACGCATTATAAAGTGGCTGAACATCATCTATAAGATGGTCGGCCTTCCCGAAGTGAAGTCCATCAAGATGACGTGGACGGCGAGTGTGGAAATCAGTCAAGATGGCGAAGGCGACGTTAGTGACCGCTGGATAGAGACAACCAGTTCATTCCAGAACAACGGACTGGAATCGTTCTTCCGTTCCCTTGTGTACGACGTGCGACCGGATAATGAACAACCGTGGATGACCAAGGTCTTGGAACCGATTCCGGAAGCGGAATACCAGTCGGATGTCCTACTGTACAACGCCGCGCTCGCTATGGTGGCTAATTCGACCGGTTCTATCGAGGGGAACTGATAAACTGGCTATTAGCTATGGAAATATCGTCGTTTGCCATCTGGAAATTTCGCTACGTTGAAGGTTTCCTCCAAGGGTTCCACGCCTTTGATCTGGAGACATCGAAATATGTAGACCCGTTCACGTTCGCCACGACTTGGATTAGATATAATTTCAAGGCGGAGACGGCGGAAATCGAGCGGCCAGACGGTACGAAGATAGAAGTCAGTTTCACTGGGCTTGTCCAGAAGTTGAAGGACTTGGGGATGTATGTCGAACGGGCAGAACACGAGCGGCACCATCTGGCGGGTCCGCAGAAGGAAGGATGATGGGATTTGAGGTTTAAGAGGTGGCGTTTCTAGGACGCATCGTATGACCCCGCATTGGTAGAAGCGACACCGGGTTAAAATCCGTGAGCGGCGTGCAAACTGTACGCCCCAACAAAGAGCGGCGCAATCCGAAAGGAGCTGGGGTGACCCAGTCGTAGCTGTGCGACAAGTTTCCGGTCTTGGGGAATTTCAAAGCCGTAAGGTAAAACCGGATCCGCTGGTGTAATTCAATTGGTAGAATGCTTGTTTTGTACACAAGACGTTGTGGGTTCGAGTCCTATCACCAGCTTAGTTTTTAGAGGCAAGTAAAATATGAAGAATAAGAAACACATATTTCAGTCGGATGAAACGCCGGAGCAAAAGGAAGCCCGTTGGGCAAAGCAGCTGAAGGCTGCAAAGTCGTTCGCAAAGGTCGTCGGGGTCGACAAGAAGGCCATCCAGCGCGAACAGCGTATCAACAAGTTCCTCAAGGATTCGACTTACTGGTACGACGACTGACCGCGTTTACCTTAATTCCGGGCGGTTCCGACTTGCGGTCGGGGCCGCCTTTTGCTATATTTTGGGTATGGAAACTATTGATTTGCAGATGAAGCCGGAGCTTGACGAGCGCGGCAATCCGGTACACTATGTTGCGCGTGTCTCGCCCGGTCTCCACCTTGGCGAGTATGTCGAGGTGTGGATGCGGTATGACTATACCAAGAAGACCATTGACGCCCACTGCACCGCTATGCGGTTTCAAGACGGCCATAAGACGGTGTTCGAAAACTAATTGCATTTTTGGTTTCAGATTGCTATATTTGCCATATGGCAAAAAACTTACGACGAAAAGCGTCTCGCGTGCTGACTCGCGATGACGTGCTGAATTACAAGATTGATTGGCGCGAATGGCACGACATCGTCCACGAGTCGCTGGTTGCGTTCGATTTTGACGCGGTGGCCTTCTCTGCTGGACGGCTTGGGTTTGTTAACAGCGGCTATGACGATTCAGACAAGTCTCCAGTTCGCGGAGCCGAGCTGGCTCAGGAAGTGGAGCACGTCTGCTCGGTTCTTATTGCGTTGTACGAGCTTGGCTACGAGATGGATTCCGACACGCCGGAATTTGTGATTTACGACGACTACTGCAAGGCGTTCAAATCGGTTATGTCTACCGAAGGAATCTACCACGCAGTTCTCAAGTTCAGTGATAACAACGATCCTGAAGATAAGTCGGTTCCGATATTTATTAACAGTCCTTGTATCGAGGTGAAGCTGGCATTGGATAACCAGAACAAGCCTTGGTTCGAGATCAACTTCAACGTAGTTACGCAGAGTTTTTAATTATGGCACATTATTATGGAAAAATTTCGGCACCGTTCGGTCGTAAGTGTCCCGACGACCGTCTGGTAGATAAAACGATTTACGCAAAGCCGTGGATGCCAATCTTCTATGAAGAGAATGTATTGATGTATGCGTCCGAGAAGATTGACGGCACCAACGTCGGCATTAAGTGGGATGGCGACCGTGTCAGCTTCGTCGGGCATACCGACAAGTCGACATTCTGTCCACGCTATCTGGCTTACTTGAACGAGCGGTTCGGAACTCCGCAATTTGAGTCCGTTCTCGAAGAAGTGTTCGGCGAACAGCCGGCGTTTATCTTCGGCGAAGGCGTTTCCAAGGACTACAACCATCATTACGGATATCCGGACGGCGAGTTCATTATGTACGATATCTGTTGTGACGGCAAGTTCTGGAACCGTGATCCGGTCCATAACGTGTCCAAAAAGTTCGGTATGATGTGTCCGCACGAGGAGCTGATGCCGTTCTTGGACGCTATCGAGTTTGTCCAGAGCCGTCCTTATTCTTGGCTCGACCCGACCCACCGAATGGAAGGATTGGTATTGCGTCCTCGCGTCGAGCTGTTTACGAATAATGGAGACCGTGTTATCTGCAAGGTGAAGGTTCGCGACTTTGTAGATGTGAAGGATTATAGGCAGTAATTATGACCCCAGCAGCAAGTGTAGATAGATGGATCAAGTCGTTCGATGTCAAGAACTTTCTCGGACAGTACAATTACCACGTCGAGTTCCTTGAGAAGCCTTACATAACCGGACCGACTGGTAGCGGCAAGAGCTTGCTTCTTACCTTGTTGTGGCTCGCGGCTGACATTGTACAGCACGGAAATATTGGGGTGTTGAGCGAGTGTCCGTTCTACTTTGGATTTGAACGGAAGCCGTTTGACGAATTTACGCTGGAGACCTTCAACAACTCGATTAAGGTGATTTATTTAGACCAGTACCATTATTGGGTCTCTGCTATCGATAACTCGAACGGCGAGATTATTTTCGAGAGCCGTTGTGAGGATTCTAGCAAGGAGTATCACCACGATGAACTGATGGTTGCCGATTTGAACGTATGTATGTTACCGTCGTACCGGT
>Ga0265300_10001788_pt1 | contig 19561 bp, 9 predicted proteins | sample AusTroGonzalo_MG_FD_193482 | JGI IMG/M metagenome (GOLD analysis project Ga0265300, IMG submission 193482) | Bovine rumen microbial communities from tropical cattle in Woodstock, Queensland, Australia - Gonzalo_03 | ecosystem: Host-associated > Mammals > Digestive system > Stomach > Rumen ...
ATAAGCCGCGCAGAGGAACGAAGATTGAGTGTCCAGTATTTGGCAAATCAAAAACCACCAAGTTATCTACAGAGTGTCTTTTCTATTTGACAAACTGGGACCCACGCGGACGGACTCGGCGGAGGAGTGTGCTGTGAATTCGGGGGCGTACATGCACTGGATCGTGGCGATGCCACCAGAGAACGAGCCGCGCTGCTGGACGCGGAACGACGTCTCGAGGACGAAAACCCCCTTGTTCAACCGGTCGATGTAGTAGTGCGTCGCCGTGTCCTTGGTCGACTGGTAGTACCCGACGCCGTCATGCCAACGGTATCCCGAAAGGACATCCACTGGCTCGGCGCACGCAGGACGCTCGTCCGAGAGGTGGACGAATTCGTATGTCCTGTCGCTCGTGATCTCAAGCCGCGCGACGATTTCGTCGCCTGGCTCAAGCGCCTCGCCAAGCACCGCGAGACGAGTCCCCTCTGCGCCCTTCGTCTTCTTGTAGTACTTCTTTTCAACCCGAAGCTCCTTCGGCTCGTGCGCGCGAACCTTGAGGACATCCTCGAAGTAAGACCAGTGGACGCCACCCCAGGAGACACCCTTTTCGCCTGCGCCCTTGAAGGTGATTTCGCCCATCTCCGGTTTGATGGCGGTGGAATCGTAGCGGACGGACCACATGCCTGTACCCTTCTCGACCTTTTCAGGAACGACCTTCTCACCGCCGAGCGTCACTTCCGCAAGCGTGTCACCAGCGAGAAGATCTGCGCCACCGCCAAGCATAAGCGCATAGATCGCGTCTGCCGTCGCGGCAGTCGTCGTCCAGTCCTGCGTCTGCTTCTGCTTGAGGAGCCACACATTGCACGCCTCGGCGCTTGCCTCGTCCTTAGTCACCTCGCGGAACGCCTCGACTATGAGCGCCTGCGTCGAGACTGGCGCCGCGAATACGCTCGATGAGAAGAAGTACGGCCGCTTCCAGTACATGCCGAGTTCGTCAGAAAGAACACCGCGCTCTTTGATTGACGCCATTATCTCGTTTGCCACCTTCACTTCGCCGCGTCGCTTCAGCGCAATCGCCGCCAGCGCCTGAGATTCAAGCCCGAGATCGGCCCATTCTTTCTTGATGTGGTCGACGAACAGTTTCGCGTCCTTCTCGTTCTTCGCCGTGGGAACGCCGGCAAACGAATGGAGGTAGAGCCAGCGAATATCGAAGCCGTTGACTCGGAACGGTATCTTCAGTTTTTCCTCGTTCCTCAGCCGTTCCTCGACATCTTCCGCGACCTTGCGATCGAGCGCTCCAGTCGCACGGGCGAAGAAGTTAGGATACTCGTATTTTGCAAGGAAATTGAGCCGCGCGAAGCCAGTGAGGATGTAGAGCGTGATGCCAGACGACGACGGTCCACCGGGGAACCACGGCCAGAGTCCGTCATGGTTTATCGATAGACGCAACTTCTCGACACAGCGGTCTTGCTCGTTCTTAAGACGATCCTTGCCGAAGAGGTCGCCGAGCCGCGCGCGCGCAGCAGTCTCGTGTCCCGCCTCGCGCACCCACGGCGTCGCCTCGAGCGCAATCGCCTTCAATTGCGGATTGGTTTCCAGCGGGCTCTTAAGCGCCTCGGCGCCAGCCGCCTTCCACGCATCGAACGTCTCACGGATTCGCGGATCGGAATTCGCGATAAAGTCGCCAAGTGCGTTCGCGTAGTAGCGGCTGAACGTCTGCTCGCAGCATTCGTGCGGAAACTCCATAAGGTACGGAAGCGACAGCACCGCGTACCATGCCGGACGCGACACCGCGCGAACGGTCAGGTCCTGGTGACGAATCGTGTCGGACTCCTTGCTCGCAAGGAGATTGTCGAGCTTGAACGACTTTGTCTCGTTGCCGCGCGCGTTGAGCTGCACCGCCTCACGGACGAGTATGCGCCGTGCAAGAACGGGAAGCACGCCTTCCTCGCCGTCCGTATACTTTTTAAAGGGGACTATTGTCTTGCTAACAGGGGAACCAGAAGGCGTTCCGCATACAGCCACTGAAGTCACAGGACTTGAAATCGCCGTGGCCTTGGCGATGTACCTGAGATAGGGGCTTCCATCTGGTATCGAGACGCGGAACTCGATGGTCTTTGATTCGTGAGGGGCAAGATGGAAGTTCTTGAACTCCGGCTCATCTAACTCGTCTGCATCCAATTTCCCAAGCATCAAGCACACATCTCCGCCGACTTCCCAGTCTTCCGTGTTCGTCACCTTGACGGGAAATAGGAAGTCGTCGCCTTCGCGGGCGAAGCGCGGCGGATTCGGCTCGCACATAAGCGGCTTCGTCGTAACAATCTCGTCGTTGCGGAAGATTCCGCCGCGGAGGTCGTTGTCGTGCGCGACCATCAAAAGTTTCCAGCCCGTGAGCGCGTCGGGGACTGTAAATGTCAGCGAGACATTCCCCTCGGCGTCCGTCTCCAAGTCGGGGAAGAAAAACGCCGTCTCCTTCAGGTTCTTGCGCGGCACATCTGCCGCTGAAGAACTATCTTCTGTCAAAACTGCCGACTGTGAAGCGGACTCCTTGCTGCTCCAGCCGCACACCACATCGGCAAGCATGCCAACGTCTTCGCACGCTTCCTCACATTCCACCGCGCCAGCCATCGGCGCACACGCCATCACCGCGCCGTCGAAGCCGCCGCGAAGAGCCAGCTTCTGCTCAACCATGTTTCTTCCGTATCGCGAAGGGACGATCTTCCACGACGGCCAGGAGAAATCAGCCGGCAGACGGGTGATCGGGAAGCGTCCGTCGAGGCGGTACAAATCCTTCGTCGTGTTCTGCAAGATTGGACTCATCAGATACCGCTCGTACGGCGTGAAGTGGTCGGAGAAGCCGGTCGAGACGTTGTGCCACTTGTATGCATCAAGCGAGCGGTCGTACATGAAGGCAAGGACTTCCGAAGGACCGGACACCTTGAACTTCCACGTCTCCTCCTTGCCGGGGTTCAATTTGCTTGTGAGATGCTCCGCCTTGATGTCGAGGTATTTGTTGTCCCACGGAATGTTGAACGTCGCACCGTCCTTGTAGAGCCGGTTCTCGCGCACGAACGTCGTCTCGATCCTCATCTCGCCGCGATGCTCGTCCTTGATGGGAAGTTCATGGAACCACGAAGTCGATTCGCGCAATTCATCGAGGATAACCTTGCGGTTGTTCGTTATGCGGACGCGGACAACGCCTGTTTCGTAACCCGTGCCCCAGTAGGCGCGCAGCGTTTCGCCGACCTTGACCGTCGTCTTCTCCGCGCTGAAGAATGTCGGCGTGCGCGGTGCGCCCGCCCTACCGGCCTTCGGATCGAACACGCAGACAAGGTGAATGTCCTTCACCGTCTTGCCGTTTGGATCCTTCGTCTCGAACACAAGTCGGTACGCACCGACGGGAAGAGGCATTTCTCCCTGCCATTTCTCTGCGGCGGCGTGGGTGATTTCGCGCGACGCGACTTCTTCTCCGACTTCCCATGTCTTCCAGTTCCACGGCCCCTTCTCGTCCCTACCGTATCTATCTCGTCCGCTACCCACCGGCTTCCTCGCCGGACGCTCCGGCGCGACGAGGCGAAACGCCTTGAGCGTTCCCTTGACAGGAATCGGAGCGCCGGCGAGAGAATTTACCGTCACCCGTACCGGCACGCCCTTCTCCGGCGTATGCCACGAACCCTCAGCCCAGACGCTCGCGCGCCACAGGACGGTCCCGATCTCGAACGACTCCGTCGCACTGCGCTCCTCGCCTGTGTCGTCCGTGACATTCGCCGTCACGGTGAACTCGAACGACGGATCGCCCGAGAGGTCGGCAGTCGGCGAGGCGACAGGCGTGAACGTCACCTTGAAGACGCCGTTCTCGTCCGTCTCCGCCTCGCCTTCTCCGACGAAGTTCTCTCCGTCGTCGTCATTGTCCACGCAGAACCAGCGCCACCAGCCAGGATAGCGCGTCTCGCGCTCGACGTTCCACTTCACCTTCGCGTGCTGGACGGGAAGGCCCGAATACGTGAGCGCCTTGCCCGTCACCGTCACGGGCTTGCCGAGTTCCGCCTCCTCGGGCGCACCCTCGAACGACGCCGTGAACTTGGGACGCTTGTACTCCTCGATGTTTACCGACTTGAACCCTTCCCCTTTCCGGCCATCCTTAAGAAGATACCAGGCGCTGATTCGATAAGATCCAGTCAATCGGTCAGACGGCGCCGCAAACGTGTGCGTGAAGGAGCCCCACTTGTTGGGCCTGAGCTTCACCGAAGCGACTTCCTTTCCGTTCGGATCGTTCAGAATCAGCCGCACAGTCACCTCCCTCTGCGTGCGGAAGTCGCGCGTGAACGGATCTGCATGGTAGGCGATTCCCTTGACCTTGATCTCCTGTCCCGGACGGTAGAGCGAACGGTCCGTGAAAAGGTCGATGAACTCGACGGTCTTGTCGTCCTCGTAGATGTAGCCCGACCCCTCGTTGCCGAGAGAAAGAATCTCCGCGCCGTCGTAGACAACGCGCACATGTCGGCTCAGCGCGTTGGAGCCGGCCTTTCTGTCGACCTCGGCCTTGAACTCGCCGTTCTTGTCGGTGACATACGTCTCGCGCAGCGTCTGGAAGCGTCCGCCCTTCTGCGGATACCACCAGAGCTCCACCTTTGCGCCTTCTACCGGCTCGCCGGATTCCGCTTTGTAGACCGTTCCGCCGAATTTGCCGTTGCCGGTCTTCATCGCAAGCGCAAGCGTCGTCACCGTCACATACTGCGCGAAAAGCGGCTGCTTGTCCGCGCCGAACTTGTCGTTCGAGGCAGCGTAGAGGACATAATGTCCGCATGGCAGGCCCTGCGGAACGGGGCAGGAGAATTTCTGCTCGGCATAGTCGGGCTTCAAATCGAGTTTCTGCGTCCACTCTTTTGCCGGAACGCGTTTCAGGTAATTGTCTTTGATCGCAGATCGTGCATCGCCGTTGTACGCCTCCGAGCCCATTGAGCAGTCCTTCACGAGATCGTCGAAGCTGACGCGCACGAGACGAAAATACACTTCGTCGAGATTCTTCGCCTTCACCTCGATCTGCGGCCACGGCGCACACCAGTTGCGCTCGACTTCGACATCGAGATTCTTCGCCTCGATGTCAGCAACGATATTTGCGCACATCTTCCCGCCGGGGGAATTTGGCCACTTCGCGGCATACGCGGCGGCGAGGTCGTGCGCGGCGACAAGGTCGTTTTTATTGCGCAGGATGGTGGCCTTTATGGATGCCGCGTATGCGGTGGCCTCGGTTTTGCCGTCGTAGTCTTTGAGGAATCCGTCTAAAGACTTTTCGAACGCCTCATCGCGCTCCTTCCTCGGTTTTTCGTCGAAAGCGCAGATATATTCCGCGCGATGGATCTCCGCCATCGCCCGCGCGTCGATGTTTTCGTCCGCGCGATGGAACTCGATGAGCGCATCGTAGAGAGCGAGGCCTTTTTCGAGCGTCTTGTCGGGAATCGCCCCGCCGTAAAACTGAATTGCGTCGCGCACGGCGAAGTCGAAGAGCGTCGGGCAGTACTGCGCGGGCCATGTGCCGCGGTTGAAGAGAGCCGACCAGTCGTCAAGCTTCATCTTCTTGAGTTCGTCGGAATGCGCGAAAACCTTCTCGAACTGCGACTCCAGCGTAGCGGCGATCTTCTCGGGCGACCACGGCGGCATCTTGTCCTTCGCGGCTTCGTCGTCGAGCTTCGTCGGAACCGCGCCTCCCCATCGCCAGCGGCGCGAGTTCTCCTGGTAGGTATGGGCAAGGTGGAGTTGGAGGACGGCCTGGAGTGGCGCAGGCTTCGCGTCGACGGACGCGGCGAACGCGGGGAGCCATTCGTCGGGACGCGACTCGCCGTCGGTGAACTGCTTCATCGCGTCTTCGCAAACGAGGAACGCCCGCGCCGCATCCGGCCAGCGCTGTGCAACCGTGGCCTCGCGTTCGATTTCCTCGACCTTGTTCGTTACTGTGCGCGGCAGATTTTTCCTCTGCGCCTCCGAGACCTCTTTCCAGGCCTTCTCAAAGTCATAAGCGCCCATAGCTGCTCCATTTAGCGCGACAACAGCGACAAATGCCGCAGCGAAAAGCGCGGCACCTCTTTTTGCAAATATCTCTTTCATGGGAAGGAGATGGGCCAGATCACTTGGCCGACTTGTGCTCCTTGGCTTTCGCCGCCATGTCGGGGAGCTGCGACTTGAGTTCGGCACCTTCGGCCGGGAACGAAGCGACATACGCCTTTGCAAGCTTGTAGGCCTCCTCTGGATCGGACTCGCGTTTCGACTCGATTTCGTTCTTGACATCGGTCTTCGCCTCCTCTATCGCCGCGAGAATCGCCTTTGCTTCCTCGGCCTGCTTCTGCTGGACGGCCGTCGCGCTCTTCGCCTCGCCCTTCTTCACGGCTGCATGAAGCGCCTTGACCTGCGCCTTGACGGGTTTCCCGAGGACAAGCTGCTTCTCCATCGCCTTGAACGCCTGAAGCGCGACTCCACCGCAGAGGACTGGCATCGCACCGATTGCCGCAATCGCCTTCTGCACCGCCGCCTCGGCCTCATCGTGGTTGCGCCCGGAATAGACGACCTTTCCGCGATGGTCAACGACATACATAAACGGAAGCCCTCCGCCGTTCGACGGAGGATTCGCAAGGCCGACATAGCCGTAAATCGGGTATGTGAGCTTGTTCGCGTCCACGAGCGCCTGTATTTCCTTCGGCCTGTCGCCCTGGCAATGGGCGCCTATCAGGATGAACGGCTTCGACTTGTTTGCATTCCAGAGCTTCTGCATTGCCGGGAGAAGCGCACGGCACGGCGGACAGTTGATCCCCCACTGGTCGACCATCACGACCTTTCCTGCGAGGTCGGCCTCGGAAATCTTCGGTCCGCTGTAGTGATGATCGTCAGTAATCCCCTGCCAAATCCCGGCATTGAGGGAAAGCGCCGAAAGCGCGGCGAGCGCGGCGAGTGTAGTTCTGTTCATTTTTCAGTGTCCTTTCCTGTTTCTGAAATTTCGAAAATGGCGTATGTAGGAAGCCCTTGCACGTCCTTGAACGGCTCGAGCTTCTTAAAGCCCTTCATGTCGTCGGCCTGAAGCCGAATGACAGTGTAGCCCGCGAGCGCTTCGCGAACGCGCTTGTCGGCGAGCGTCGTGCGTTCCATGGCAAAGCAGTTCTTGCACCAAGTCGCCCAGCAGTCGACGAGGATCGGCTTGCCCTTCTCCTCCGCCTCCGCAAAGACGTCTTCGAAGGTGTCTGGCGTTGCCTCGACAGCCCCGGGGATTCCGTCGGAATTCGACGCGTTAGATGTGCCGCGCGTCCAGCCCTTCCACGCGAGATAGCCGTAGTATGCAGCAAAGAGAAAGACGATCACCGCAAAACCGCGGTTCACGTGCTTCATCCACGCGCCTGGCTTGGGGAGAACCTTCATTCCAGCGCCAAGGAAAGGCCACGGAAGAGCCATGCCAAGCCCAAGGACGAACGGCAGCGCAAGCGCGATTGCGTTGCCTTCCGCGTATAGCCGCGCGGTCAGGACGAGAACGGAGACGAGGATCGGGGCGACGCAGGCGCCCGCGAGGACTGCGGAGAGCGCGCCGAGGAAGAACGGAACGGCGAGTCCAGCGCTCGAGGCGTCGGGCTTGACGACTCCAGAGCGGAAGCGCGAGAAGTCTATCGAGAACAAACCGAAGAGCGAAGCTCCAAGCGCGACGAAGACGAGCGCGACAAAGGCGTTGAACCAGGGGTTCGACTGGATCGTCCCGAACGCCATGCCGCCGACCGCGGCAAGAACGCCGAGAACGCCGTAGGCGAGCGCCATGCCAAGTCCGTAGACGGCACCGCGCGTCGGAGACTTGCCGATGACGATCAAATTGACGGGAATCATCGGCAATACGCATGGCGTCAAGTTCATGGCGAGGCCGCCGAGAAGAACTACGACAAGCGAAAGCCAAGTAAACGTCGCAAGCGCACCGCCTTCCGCGTCGCCGGACGCGGCGCCTGGCGAGAGGAATGCGAGGAACTCGTCGACACTGCGAGTGCCCAAAAGCATGCGCGTCGCCAGTTCGGGGATAGACGCAGACGGTGCGAGCCCAGCGAGAAAATCTTCCGGCGCATCACCAACGAGGCGGCACACGCCGTCTTCGCATACCCATATCTGGCCGTTGACTATGTTCGTCTCGGCGCTCACCTGGGAAAGCGGCGCGACGGCGAAAACGAGAGCCGCGAAGAAAGCGAGATGGCGCAACTTCACTGCGAGACCTTTACAGAAACTGTTTCGGCAAAACCGGGCTGGCCGCCGCCAAGGAAGACGGTCGACTCACCCGCGGGAACCGAAGCCTTGCCGTCCTCGCCATAGACGAAGAACGCCGATTTCGGCAGCTTGATCGACACAGTCTTCGTCTCGCCCGGCTTGAGCGCGACACGCTCGAAGCCCTCAAGGTGGTGGCGACGACGATCGCCGGCCGCGGCAGGAGCGCGCACATAGGCCTGAACGACCTCGTCGCCCGCAAGCTTGCCAGTATTCGTCACGTCAACCGAAACGACCTTCCCGTCCTTAGACTCGACACGCGGGTTGGAGTAGGAGAACGTCGTGTAGGAAAGACCGTAGCCGAACGGATATAGCGGTTCCTTCGTCGCATAGAGGTAGGTGCGACCGGCGAGAGAGTAGTCCTTGAAGTCGGGAAGGTCTTCGTATGACTTTGGATACGTAATCGGGAGACGGCCTGCCGGGTTGTTCAAGCCGAAGATCGTGCGGGCTATCGCCTCGCCGCCGCGCTCGCCAGGATACCACACGACGAGAACTGCGTCTGAGAGTTTCACGACAGGCGCGAGGTCGAACGGGCTGCAGCCGAATACGACGGACACTATTTTCGATTTCCCGTGCTTCTTGCGCTGCTCCGCAAGATACTTGAGCTGTCCATCGGGAATTCCGTACTGGGACCTGTCTGCGCCCGCGTTGTTCACGCTGCACCCTTCCTCGCCTTCGTCGTCGGCCGTGATGCCAAGGCACAGGACAAGCACGTCGCTATCCCAGAGCTCCGGATCGGCCGTGACGCGAAGACTCGGCCCTGCAACGGAAAGAACGCCGGCGAGGACGGTCGAGGGCCTGTCGGTGTAGCCGCAGTAGTTGCCGAGCAGCGCGACTTCGTCCTGCGCGCGAGGGCCGCCGACGCCTACACACACGAGTTTCGAGGCGTCGAGAGGCAGCAAGCCGTTATTGTGGACGAGCACGAGAGATTCCTCTGCCATCTTGAGCGCGATCTTGCGATGCTCCTCATTCGCGATGGACTCTGCGCCGAGGTTGTCCCACGGCGTCGATCCCTTGGGGTCGAACTGGCCGAGGAGCGCACGCGTCGTATAGAGATGGCGCAGGGGCTCGACAAGCACCTCAGACTTTAAGGCGCCGGAAGCGACCTCGCCCTTGAGCGCCGAATAAGTGTCCTCAGAGCAAAGGTCAAGCCCAGCGGCAATCGTGGCACGCGAAGCCAAGGCTGCATCCTTAACGGTCTTGTGGCCCTTGTAGATGTCGCAAACTGCGCCTACGTCGCTCACGACATGGCCCTTGAAGCCCCACTCCCCGCGAAGTAGGTCTGTCAAAAGCCACTTGTTCATGCAGCAGGGAACGCCGTTGATCGCGCTATACGCGCCCATCACGCTCTCGACCTTCGCCTGGCAGACGAGCATCCTGAACGCGGCAAGGTAGTATTCGTTGAGGTCACGCGGCGAAACGTTCGCGCTGAAGCCGTGGCGAAGGTTCTCCGGCCCTGAGTGGACGGCGAAATGCTTGGCGCACGCCGAGAGCTTGAGGTACTTAGGATCATCGCCCTGCAGGCCGCAAGTGTAGGCCGAGCCCATGACGCCACTGAGATACGGGTCTTCGCCGTAGGTCTCCTGGCCGCGCCCCCAGCGCGGATCGCGGAACATATTGACGTTCGGGCTCCACACCGTGAGTCCGCGGTAGATGCGACGGTCGTCTTTAGCCGTGAAAAGGTTGTACTTTGCACGCGCCTCGGTCGAGACGATGTCGCCAACCTTCCTCATGAGGTTCTTGTCGAAAGAGGCCGCCGCGCCCATGGACTGCGGGAACACCGTGGCAAGGCCAGAGCGCGCAATGCCGTGCAGCGCCTCGTTCCACCAGTGGTACTTGTTGACGCCAAGACGCTTAATCTCCGGCGAGTCCATCATGAGCTGACCAAGGCGCTCTTCCGGCGTCATCTTCTCGATAAGTCCGTCGGCCTGGCGAGCCGCCTCTTCGCGACGTACGTCGTCGGGAATGGCCTGAACCGAAAGGACAAAGACTGCAGAGCAAATTCCGGCGAATGCGATGTTCTTCATGCGAAGATCTCCTTATGTGTCAGGTTAACGTGTCTTGAAACGATACTCCGTCGTGCTGCGGAAGGTTTCGCCTGGACGCAGGACGGTCGACGGAAATTCGGGATGGTTTGGCGAGTCGGGATAGTGCTGCGTCTCAAGCGCGACACCGGCGAACTGGCAAAGGTTCTTGCCCTTCTCCTTAGCGGGGAGATTGGTCGTCATGTTCTGCGCACCATACATCTGCATGCAGGGCTCGGTCGTCCAGATTTCGAGGACTCGGCCCGACTTGGGATCGCTCATCTCGGCGGCGAGCTTGCTGTCCTTGCCGCTCAGGACGAAGTTGTGGTCATACCAGTTGTCCATCGGCTTCAAGCTCTCCTGGGCCGCCATCCATTCAGCCATGGAGCCAATCGGGCGCGCCTTGCGGAAGTCGAAGCCAGTACCGTCAACCGCAGCGTCCGTCGTAGGGATAAGCCCGGCGTCGGTCTGCGTGTACTTGTCGGCGTTGACCATGAGAAGCTGGTCGAGGACGTTGCCGCTCGCCTCGCCCGCGAGGTTCCAGTAGGAATGGTGCGTCGGATTGATGACTGTCGCTTTGTCCGCAGTCGCCTCGTATTCGATGCGCCAGATATTCTGAGGAAGGACGGTGTAGGTGACCTTCATCGTGACCGTCCCGGGGAAGCCCATATCGCCGTCGGGCGAGACGAGCGTCAGCACGAGGCGCTTCCCGTCATACTCCGACGCCTTCCAGACCTTGGCGTCCCAGCCGTCGGGGCCACCGTGGAGGTTGCAGTGACGCGGCACGGGGTTGGTCTCGTTGATCGGGAGCTGCCACACCTTGCCGTCAAGCGTGAACTTGCCGTCGGCGATGCGGTTGCCGTAGCGGCCAATGAGCGTACCCATCGAGAAACCAAGCGTCTCGTATTCCCCGACAGTGTTCCAGCCAAGCGTGACGTCGGCCATCTTCCCCTCGCGGTCAGGTGCCCAGCAACGGACGAGGCGGCCGCCAAAGTCGGTGACCTCAAGCGTGAGACCATCGGGGCTCTTCAAGGTGTAGAGGGATGCCTTCTCCCCGAATTTCGTCGTGCCAAAGGGCTTCACGTCATCGGTGTTGCAACAGCAGCCGGCCATAAGGGCGGCAAGAGCCAGAAACGATAGCTTGTTCATTCCTATAGTCCTCCTTTATGAGTTATGAGATATTTTACCTAATTCCGCCGAGAATTGAAAGTGCGTTCCGGGTTGTCATGGCGGCAAAATCTTCAAGCGGCATCCCGCGCAAATCGGCGAGGAACCGCGCCGTATGGACGAGAAACGCAGGTTCGTTGGGAGTGCCGCGCATTGGCACTGGCGCCAAGAATGGCGAATCCGTCTCGATGAGGAGTCGGTCGTCCGGCACGATTCGGACCGATTCGCGGACATTCTCGGCCGCGCGAAACGTCACGATGCCGGAAATGGAGATGTAGAACCCGAGGTCGAGAAGAGCGCGGCAAAACGACGGCGTGCCGGTGAAGCAGTGAATTACCCCCTTCGACGGAATCTCGCGCAGGATGCCGAGTGTATCGTCATCCGCATCGCGGGTGTGAATGACGACGGGGAGGCCAAACATGTTCGCGAGATCGAGCTGCCGCGCGAAAAGTTCGCACTGGGCATCGCGCGTCTCGGGCGAATAGTGGTAGTCGAGCCCTATCTCCCCTACGGCGGCGACGCCTGTGTAGTCAAGCGCAGGGAGTTCCTTCCCCGCCTGGTCGCGATCCCAGCCAATTGCGCGACACTCGAAGCCCTCCGTTCCCGCGTTCAAGGATTCGCTCCCGCCGACGGCCATTATGCGCGTTACGCCAGCGGCCTTGGCGCGCTCTACGACCGCGGCGGATTCGCCGCGCGTTCCCTCGAAGTGCGCGTGTGTATCGAAAAGCTCCAGCAATTCAGCGCTCCGTAAGCATTATGGAGCGGAACTTCGCGATGTCATCATCGGTGAATCCAAGGTCGCGCACGTACTTTACGACAGATTCCTGAATCGTGTCGGCGGGATAGTTCTTTACGAAGCCGCTGACGAGGTGGTCGAACCGTTCCTTGTGGTTGAACTTGGCGCTGTGGTTCCAGAACCCCGTAAGCTCCCAGTCAAGATACAGGACGTCTTCGTCATAGCCGAGAAGCGCACCGAGAATGAACGCGACGGCTCCCGTGCGGTCCTGGCCCGCGATGCAGTGGAAGTCGATAGGATAGTTCTTCTCGTCAAGAAACACCTTGAACACCTTGGTAAACGCCTCCTTGCCAGACTTGCTCTGCATGCCGCCGTAGGCACTCGACGAATAGTGGAACCACGTGACCGTGTCACCAAGCGGCGAACCGGTCATGCCATAGCATTCCCTATCGGAACGGAGGTCTATGTCGCTCTTGATGCCAAAACGGGCGCGGATGTACGCACCGTTCTCGCCTTCGACCCGGTTCTTGCCTGGGGCCTGCCCCTTCTTTATCTTTGGCTCGCCGCCTTTCTTGACGGCCGACTTGGCCTTGTGGATGCGAGACGACAGGAATTTCGTGACCGGCTCGTCAATGTGCCGCGTGCACCATTCTTTGTATTCCGAGTCCTCGCGGTCGAATGTCTTAGGGTCGGCTTGCCACGCGAGCAACTGGTCGAGGCGCTCCTGGGCCGCATCCGCCGCCGCCTTGATTTCGGCGAGCTTCCCCATCTCCTTGAGCTCGTCGATGGTGTAGTATGTGTCGTACGCGTTGTGGTTGAGGCCTGCCGAGCGGATGATCATGCCCTGCTTCGTGCGACGACCGCCGAGGCCGATATAGCCGCCGAAGTCCCGAACGTTCGGAACTCCTGGATAGCGTATGAGCCGCGGCGCTCTGTCTTCGGTCTTGAACATTCCCTTGCCGGAATCGCCGTCGCCCTCGACGGTCCACTCGTACGACGCTGCGATTTCGAGGTTGTCAACATATAGCTCGCCGCACTTCGCCTTTTCGTCGATCACGACCGTGCCCTTCGCCGTGTCGCGCACCGTCACGCGGTATTCCACGCCATCCTTCGCCTCCCATGCGAGCCGGACGGTCTTCGGCCAATACGCCTCGCGGGGTTTCTCCGTGCCGGGAATGGTTTCGGCGGGAAGGCCCATCTCCTTGCCCCTGTACTTGGCATCTGCGAATTTCTCTCGGCGCGTCTGCCTGTCCATCGACACATACGCCTTCTGAGCATCGGTAAGCAGTGGAACAACCGCGCCAGCTGCGGGCTCGATGATTTTGATTTCCGAGTAAGCCGCAGATGCGGCTATAAACGACAACGACAGGGCTATTATCTTTTTCATGGTGACATTATCCTATAAACTGTAGACGAAGTCAAGGCGACTACTTACCTGCTGCCGCCTTTGCGGCGAGGTCGGCAAACACGGTCTTGTCGCGCGGATGGACGTCGTTCATCTCGCCCAATCCCGCAGCGAAGGTATCGACGAAAATCGCGCCAGTCTCGTCGCAGACTTGTTTCTGGACGGCGCGATACTGCTCCCACGGACGATTCATCTTGGGAAGCCCCATCATGATGAATGGAATCTTCTTGTCTCCGCGAAGTTCAGAGACGAGGGCGCGAAGCGTTTCGAGCTGGTAGTCGCGGTCTGTCGGCTTGTCGGGCGCAACGCATGTCGTCGCGTTCGACTCGCCTTGGTACCAGAGGATTCCGTCAATCTGAACCTCTCCACCCTTGATACGCTTGATTCCGTAGTCGTACATGAGCGACACGGGCCACCAGCAGGCCTCTTCCCTGTTCGCTCTGCGACGCGGATACTCGCGCGCGACCCACGCGCATGGGAAGTCCTTGTTCTGGTCGAGGCGATGGCGATTCGTCGCAATCGCGGCAAGATGCGGATAAAGAGGTTTGCCATCCTTGCCCATAGCGCACATCGTCTGCTCGGAGAGGAACGATTCCGTAGGTGCGCCACCAGCCGCGACATAGAGCATGCCGATTACCTTGCCCGTAGCCTCGGCGCGACGGATCGCGAACGAAACACCGAATGCGCTCTTGCGAAGCGCGTTCTCTGGCGTAAGCTGCCTCCACTTGCCGTCGTTGAAGTCCCAGAAGTATATTTCGCACTTCGCAAGCCGCGCCATCTCACCATTCACGCGCTCCTTCTCCTGCGGTGTAGCGTTGAACTCGTTCCAACCCTTCTGCATATTCGACTGCCCCACGCAAAGCCAGACTTCGTGCGGCACGTCCTCAACCTGGCGCGGTAGACCTACTAAACTGTTAAGGTCCGGCATAAGCGAGCACGGGAATGGCTTGTTAAACAGTTTTGCAAACGTGACTTTTGCGATGATCTTCGCACCCTCGGCGTTCGGGTGGATCTTGTCGCGGGCGAAGATTTCATCCATCTTCTCGCGAAGTGGCTCCTGCATGTCGATGCAGACGGCGTCCATCTTCTTCGCAACCGCCTCAAGGTCGGCCTGCATCAGAAACGGCTCGGGACTGCGGTAGAACTTCTGCCCTTCCGCGAGCGGCGAGAGCTTCGTCCAAATGGCGAATTTCACCTTTGGATTCGCCTTGCGGTAATCCTCAAGGAGCGCGAGGTAGTCGCTTTCAAACTGTCCGCGCTTGCGGCCGCCCGTGTATTCCTTGATATACTCGCCGTTGTCATTTATGCCGAGGTTGCATATGACGATATCCGGCTTCCATTCAAGCGCCGCCTTGTGCTCGGGCATGTAGCGGAAGCCACGCTTCTCGTTGCCGCGCATCGAGTCGAGGTAGATGCCGCGTCCGGAGTTGCCGAAGTTGCGAACCTCGTACTTGCCTGGCTCGTATTCCTCGAGCATCTTCTGGAGCTGCGCCGGGTACGACTCTTTCGCACGGTCGGCAAGCCCAAGTCCGTACGTTATCGAGTCGCCGATACATGCGACCTTTACCGCGTCGGACGCCTGCGCGGCCAACGCCGCAAAGAGAACTAATGCGGCGGAAGCGAGATGTTTCATCTGTATGTTCATTGTATTGTCCTCCCAATAATGTCAAACAACTTGAATGTGAAAGTGACGGCGCAGGCGAGCGACAAGACGACGACGAAAAACGGGAACGCACGCTTCATTACTTCGCTTTCGCGCCCGGCGAGACCGGCTGCCGCGCATCCGAGCACAATCGACTGCGGGCAGACCATCTTCCCGATTCCCGCGCCCATGACGTTCGCCGCGGCAAAAAGAAGCCGCTCTGCGTCTGACGATCCGACGGATGCCTGCAACGCGCCGAAAAGGACATTCGTGCTCGTGCCTGAGCCGGTGACGAAACCTCCAAGTGCGCCTACGATTCCGGAGACCGCTGCATATCCCCCGCCCGTCGCGGAGACAAGTCCTTCGGCAAGATTCCGCGTCAAACCCGCCGCGACCATCGTCTTCGCAAGCGCGAGCACCGTGCAGATTGTCAGCACTGCGAGGGCATAGCGCTTCGCAGTCTTCGCAGCGACACCGAGAAGCCGCAGAGGCCCCACTCCCTGGCATAGTCCGCCAAGCGCCCCGGCCGAGAGAACGACAATCCCGGGCGACGGCTTCCATTCCGGCGGCACCACGGAAACGGCGCCAAGCGCAACGACGACAAAGGCAAAAGGCATCCACGCCCAAAGCTGTCGGCGCACGTTCGTTTCGCCGCGCTTGCCGAGAAAGGCGAAAAGCGCCATGACGGCGATTCCGCCCACAATGTCGGGAAGTTCGCACCCGGTGAACCTCGCTGCAAGACACCATGGCACTACAAACGCGATCGAAGCGCCAAGCGCGAGCTTCCAGCATTCGCGCAGAGCGCGCCATCCGTCCGCCGCGACAAGAACGAAAAACGGCAGAAGCGCCGTCACCGCCAGCTGCAGCAACACGATGGAAGAAGTCAGCACGCCTACGTCAAGCCCCGTCTCGCTTGCAAGGACGCTCGTCGGCACTCCAACGGAACCAAAGGCGGTCGGCGTCGTATTCGCGACGAGACAGCATAGGACCGCCCTTGCGGGATCAAAGCCGACGCCAACGAGAATCGCGCATGGAATCGCGACGGCAGTGCCGAAGCCGGCCATCCCCTCCATGAAGTTCCCGAAGCCCCATGCAACGAGGAGCGCGAGAAAGCGGCTATCGGAGGACAGCGAACAAAGCCCGCCTTTGATGTCGGCGATCGCCCCCGAGGTTTCCGTTGTCGCGTACGTAAAAAGCGCGGCAAATATGACAAGCCCTATTGGGAACAAGCCCGTTGAGACGCCCTGTGCCGCACATCCGGCAAATTCACCTGCGGACATCCCCCGCCAGAGAAGCGCCTCTGCGGCACCAACCGCAAGCGCGGCGAGCGCCGCCTTCCATGCAGGCGCCTTCACGACGACAAGCGCCGCGACAAGGACCGCAATCGGCAAGAGTGAAAGTATAAATGTCATGTTTACAAAGCGAATTACTATTGCGTGGACACGGCTGCTTTCGATGCACCGGCACGCACACGATAGAATGTGCTCGCGTCCACTGCTGGCGCAGACAGAGTTGCGTTTGTTGTACCCGTCGTGGTCACGCTTACAGGATCGGTCGAATTTGCGTTTGTGAATAGCACGTTGTCTGCATAGTCGACGCAATACCATAGACCAGGGATGACCTTGGTTGGAAGCCGAATCTTCCTACCATCGCCTGTGCCGCTGAAAGACAGCAGGTCTCCAGCAGTCGCGTCAAACTCGGGACGCACCTTCACGCCGTTGTACACTGCCTCGGGATTGAGAGCGAGAGAGATTATCGTATCGTCGCCAGATTCCAAGTGCGCGAACAACGGCGTCAAATTGATTCCCCAACCGCTACCGTATTCCAAATCCCCCGCGGCATTGCTTGCATATATCACAAAGCTAGGCGAGGAGCCGGCAGCGACCAAGAAATTGAGCGCGTTGTCCTTGGCGTAGATGTTGACCTGCTCTATCATAGCCGGTATTGTTATCAAGCCAGTTGCGTTTGTTATGATGCACGACTTTCCGCCTGTCTGGACATAGCCCACGGGAATGCCTGAACCGTCGTCGTTGTATATGTCGAGCGCACCTGTATCGGTCACTCGGAAGTAGACACCTTCAGTATCGACCTGCTCAAGCTCGACCGTGTATCTCGAGCCGATGTCAGGCAGAGAGCCAGCAACGATGTCGCCGTAGTTCGCGCCTTGGAGGATACGAGAGGTGTAGACGCCACCAGCCGCCGAAACGGCGTTCGAGAGCGCCGTCCCGTCGCAGACCACATCGACCGTAAGCGTCTTGCCCGGCGCGACATAGAGGACGCGAGAGCCGGAAATAGCAAAGCCCATTGGGACTTCAAGCGTCGTGTTGTCCTGCACGAAGAGCGCGGCAGCATAGATCGGTTCGTCAAGCGCCACGCGTCCGCCATTGAGGTTGATGCCGAGATTGCGCCCTGTGTCAAGAGCAGTTAGCGCCCCACCGGATGCGGGAACCGTCACGGCGCCAGTCATGCTCTTTAGGTTCCAGTTGAAGACATCGTCAGCACTGGCGGTGGCATTAGTGAAGATTGCGACGTAATTAAACATAGCGCCAGTAGCGCCAAAGACAGTAGCATTCTTCCATCCGCCCAACACAAGATCTGTAGTCGATGTGCCGTCGAGTGTCACCGAGGAACTTTCATAGTTGCCGTCCGCCGAACCGTCCAGCCACGTATTGATTCTTGAACTTGTGGCGGAGAAGGCGAACGCATGATAGCCGCCGTCATTTGGATATTTATTGCCTCCCGTATACCACTGGCCTGAGTTAGAATTTAGTAGACCACGATACTTGTATTGGCTGCCATTCTCGCAACTAATGCCAATACCGGCATCTTCTGCTGTTCCTGCTGTCGAAACCGTCATCAGCGTCGCCGTCTTTTCTGATGTGAGGGTAAAATCGGAAATGCCCGCGATGCCGAGAATGGAAGTACCGCCGCCAGCAATGGCAAAGTCGACGCCGCTCTTGCCGGCGGTCTTGACTACTGCCGCGCCATCATTCGTTGTTATGTTGCCGTTTAGGTTAAGCGCAACCGCGCCGCGTGTAGTCGCACCGTTGAAGTCGCCATTCCACACGGCGATTGGTCGCGCTTTGGGCGTGTACAAGATAATATCATCATCCTGTTCCGCGCCCCCTTCGATTCCGGAGTCTGCCGTCATGCGCATCACGATATCCCGATGGGCTGTAGTGCCATTCGAGTCTGTCGCATGGAGCGTAAGAATCATGCGCTGGCGGTTGCGGTTTTCGGGGATAGACGGATCAAAGGCGATTTTCCAACGCCCATCGTTCAATTGCGAAACATGAACCGTTTCGTTCGATACAAGCGTCAGATGGCTTGGCGTTGCCGTAAGATTGGTGACAGCATCGGAGCACGTGATATAAAGAGTCGAGCTGCCGATTGACCCGTCGGCGAGATAGCCGTCGGTCAAGTCTTGCGCGGAATTCCCGTTTGCTGCATACTGAATCGAACTAAACTCAGGCATGCCAAATGACGTCGTCGCAACTGACGCGATCTTGGCATCTGATGGTTCGCCCGACACAAGCGCACCGTAGAGGTATGGCCTAACCGAGAAGGCGTAGTCCGCCCCTGTGTCAAGCCCTGTCAGCGTAATGCTGCGATCGGTTGCAGATGGATAGCCGAGAAAAGTGCTGTCATCCAGCGGAATCACGTTTGTAACCTTGAAGTTCCCGATGTCCACACGACCATTGTATGTGGTGTGTCGCTTGTAGATACGCAGCTGCACGGTCTGCCCCGTGTATGCAGCAAGACTACATGAATTCGGCTTCCACGACCCCGGCCAGAAACTCCAATTGCATTCTGGGACGAAGAGTTCGCGCCAGTTGCCGTCGTCTCCGCATATCTCGATTACGACATTGCCACTGTTGGCATCGCCACTATTATAGCCACCGCCACGGACATTGAGCGAAAGGACGGAATTCTCGGTAATCGTGAGCGGCGTGGAGAACTGATAGAAACCATAAGTCAGATCCATGGCATCCAGCGCGACCGATCCATCTCCAAAGTCATACGTGGTCCATACGCCATCCGGGCACGCGCTGCCAGTAGATGCGTCCGAGAAATCAGCCGTCCAGGTTGTAGGTGAAGTTGTCTTGCGCTTATTGGCTGTCACGAAAAACATGTAGAGACAGTTCGTGTAGCAGTCGGGGAAGTGCCATGAGAGTGTCACGGAGTCGCCGATTACACGAGGGATCGGATCGAGTTGCGGCTTGGCGCGCGGATAATGCTCGACCCAGAAGTACTTTACTGGCCCCGATTCAACGCTATACCAAGTACCAGCGCCGCCCCAGCCATAGACAAGATCGACATACGCTTCG
>Ga0265300_10001789_pt1 | contig 19559 bp, 19 predicted proteins | sample AusTroGonzalo_MG_FD_193482 | JGI IMG/M metagenome (GOLD analysis project Ga0265300, IMG submission 193482) | Bovine rumen microbial communities from tropical cattle in Woodstock, Queensland, Australia - Gonzalo_03 | ecosystem: Host-associated > Mammals > Digestive system > Stomach > Rumen ...
TCCGCGACGGACTGTTAGAGACAGGTAAGTACATCGACCTGTCTGATTATAACACTCTCGACATCGTGGGTACAGGTGGTGATGGTAAGAACACTTTCAACATCTCGACATGTTCGGCATTCGTTATCGCTGGAGCAGGCTACAAAGTGACCAAGCACGGCAACGGAGGTTCTACCTCTGTGAGCGGTGCTAGCAATGTGTTGATGGAACATGGCGTGAAGTTCACCGACAATGTCGACCAGCTGAAACGGTCGCTTGATGAAGTAGGCATCTGCTACTTCCACGCACCCCTTTTTGCATACGGAATGAAATTCGTAGGCCCTACACGCAAGGCTTTGCAGGTTCCCACCTGTTTCAATCTTCTGGGGCCGTTGGTCAATCCTTGCCATCCGAAAAACTCGCTCCATGGTACAGCCAATCAGGCACAGCTGCGTCTATACACCAACGTACATCAGCGCATCGGCGACAACTACGGCGTACTGACCAGCTACGATGGCTACGACGAGATCTCCCTCACTAGCGGTTTCAAGTTCTGTACCAACCTCTTTGAGAAGGTCTATACTCCTAAAGACCTGGGTTTCAACTACATCCGTCCAGAGGAAATATATGGTGGAAGCACCATTCAGGAGGCTAAGCAACTGTTCGATAATGTGCTCGAAGGAAAGGCTACACAGAACCAGCAGAACGTCATCCTCGCCAATGCTGCATGCGGTATTAGCGTCATGAACCCTAACCTTTCTATCGAGGAATCGGTGGCACAGGCACGTGAGTCGCTTGAAAGCGGCGCAGCCCTGCGTACGTTCCAGAAGTTCGTTGAGCTTAACAGTTAATCGGTCATGGAGAAACAACGAGATATACTGGACGAGATAGTAGCTGCCAAGCGGATAGAGGTGGCTGATCAGATGAAGGCCGTTCCGTCGCGTGAACTGTTCCACAAGGTCGAGGAATTGCTGGCCAACGGTATCACCCGACATTCCATGCGTGCTGCCCTTGCGGCATCACCCTCGGGCATCATCGCCGAGTTCAAGCGCAAAAGTCCGTCGAAGGGGTGGATACATGAGGATGCTGAGGTCGATAAGGTGGTTGTGGATTATGAGATGAACGGTGCATCCGCTCTCTCCATCCTTACCGACGAACAGTTTTTCGGTGGCCAGATGCGATTCATCAGCCGGGTACGTAGCAGTGTGAACATCCCGATTCTGCGCAAGGATTTCATCATCGATGAGTATCAGCTCTATCAGTCTCGTATGATTGGTGCCGATGCTGTCTTGCTCATTGCTGCATGCCTCACTCCAGAGCAATGCCGTATGTTGACGCTCAAGGCCCACGAACTGGAACTGGAAACCCTACTCGAAATCCATTCTGAAGCAGAACTAGCTTATGTGACTGACGACATCGACATGGTAGGGGTCAACAACCGCAATCTGGGTACGTTCCATACCGATGTGCAGAATTCGTTCCGATTGGCCGGTCTGTTGCCGAACGACAAGCTTCTTGTCAGCGAAAGCGGCATCAGCGATACCTTCACCTTGCAACGTCTGCGCGAAGTCGGATTCCGTGGGTTCCTCATTGGTGAGACCTTCATGAAGACTCCCGATCCTGGTGCAACCCTCCGTGAATTAATCTCTAACATCTAATGTTTTCAACTTCCTATTATGATTAAGGTTTGCGGAATGCGCGATGCGGAGAATATCCGTCAGGTGGAGGCCTTAGGCGTTGATATGATGGGATTCATCTTCTGGCCACAGAGCAGCCGATATGTCGGTGAGCGTCCCAGCTATCTGCCTGTGCATGCAAAGAGAGTGGGGGTGTTCGTTGATGAAGATCCGGAGCACATCTGTCGGATTGCTGACGAGTATCAGCTCGATTTCATCCAGCTTCACGGACACGAATCTCCCGAGATGCTCAATCGTCTCTCCGCTCTTCACCCTTATTCTCCCCATAGAGAGGGAGTTAGAGGGAGGCTTCTTATTAAAGCCTTCAATATCGCTACAGCCGATGATTTCGAGCAGACGAAGCCCTATGAGGGTATCGTCGATTACTTCCTCTTCGACACGAAAGGAAAAAGTTTGGGAGGCAACGGTGAGAAGTTCGATTGGAATGTGCTCGATGCCTACCAAGGCAACACACCCTTCATTCTGAGTGGTGGCATAGGTCCCAGTGATGCCGAATGTCTGAAAGCTTTCCATCATCCCCGATTTGTTGGGACCGACCTCAATAGCCGTTTCGAGACCGCTCCAGGTATGAAAGATGTACAATCTCTAAGAAACTTTTTAATAAAAATAAGAAACAATGAATAGAATAAATAAATTATTCCAGACTAAACAAACAGGAATCCTGTCCATCTATTTCTGTGCAGGTCATCCCACCTTGGATGGTACTGTCGACACCATTAAGGCACTTGAATCAAACGGAGTCGATATGATTGAAGTCGGCATCCCGTTCTCCGACCCTATGGCCGATGGCCCCGTCATTCAGGATGCAGCCACGAAAGCTCTTCGCAACGGCATGACCCTTCGTAAACTCTTTTCACAATTGGCTGGCATACGACCTGCGGTCAAACTACCACTCATCCTCATGGGCTATATGAACCCCATCTATCAGTACGGCTATGAAGCATTCTTCCGCAGATGTCAGGAAGTGGGTATTGACGGAGTCATCATCCCCGACCTTCCGTTTGCGGACTACCTCAACGAAGTGAAGCCCATTGCTGACCAGTTCGACGTGCGCGTCATCATGCTCATCACACCAGAGACAAGCGACGAACGCATCCATTTCATCGACCAGCACACCGACGGTTTCATCTACATGGTTTCGTCGGCAGCCACAACTGGAACACAAAAAGAATTTGATGCAGCAAAGCAAGCCTACTTCAACCGCATCAACGAGATGAACTTAACTCATCCAAGGATGATAGGATTCGGCATTTCCAACCAGCAGACCTATCAGACATCAATTGCAAATGCATCGGGAGCCATCATCGGGAGCCAGTTCGTAAAACTTCTTGAGAAGTTGAATAACCCCAATACAGCCATACAGCAACTACGAGCACTTGTCGGGTTACCCCAAGTGAAGTAACAGCAGAACACAAAAGAGCACCACAATCATTCAGTGGCGCTCTTTTTGTTTCGGAAAAGAAATTGATTGTTAGCATCTGCCTTACAGTGTCATATCCGGTCGCAACACATCATGAGCCTTCACGGATTGCTTTTTCGACAGCGAGTAGATTGTACAACAACGGACATCATCTACATTAGCTGCAAAATGTACATGATATTTGCCAGCAGCGGTTTCCCAAGCCTGTGTGGATTCGTTGTAAGACGCTAAGTCGTAGAGGGTGATATGCATGGTGAGTGTCTGACTCTCACCAGGCTGCAAAAGATGGGTTTTGGCAAACGACTTCAACTCACGGTTGGGTTTAATCAGTCCTCCACCAGGTGCCGACACATAAAGCTGAACAGCTTCCTTACCTGCCGTACTACCCGTATTAGTAATGGTGATAGACGCATCGAAACCATTCTTCGTTGACTTAACTTTTGCTTTGCTATAAGCAAAAGTAGTGTAGCTCAGACCGAAACCGAAGGGGAATGAAACCGCCTTGTTTTGAGTACAGAAATAACGATAGCCCACGTCAAGACCCTCTTTGTGGAGCGTAAAATCCCTGAATTCCATCTTTCCTCCAACAGGAGCACCAGCCGGACGTGCATTGGGGAAGTTGGCACTCGATGGAAGGTCCGAAAGGTTAATAGGCCAAGTCATCGAAAGCTTGCCCGATGGGTTCTCCTTTCCTGTCAGTACATCAGCTACTGAATAGCCACCCTCCTGACCAGGTTGCCATGCGAGGAGGATTGCGTCAGGCTTTGATTTCCATGAAGCAGTCTCAATCACGTTACCCATATTGAGCACAACCACTACACGTTTGTTCGCTTGATGGAAAGCTGCACATACATCGTCAATTAACTGCTGCTCTACATCGCTCAGCTTGAAGTCGTTCGCTTCCTGACGATCCGAACCTTCGCCTGCCTGACGTCCGATGGTGATAATGGCAACATCCGATTCCTGAGCCTGAGTGTTGATGATATTTCTATTGATAGCCAACTCGTCCAGTTTTGGAGTTCCCCAGAACCACCCTCTACGAACAGGCCCTGCAGCCGTCAGACTGGCCTGATACTCTTTATAAGTCTTATAGACATTAGCCAGCTTCTCGTTTACTGTCATGCCTGCACCCTTCAAACCTGTCATCATGTCGATGGTATAAGCTTTGTTCACATCGCCAGAACCGGTACCTCCTGCAATGAAGTTATACGAAGTCACACCAAATACCGACACCTTAGGTGTACCCGTCATCGGGAGCGTGTTCTGTTCATTTTTCAGCAACACCATTCCCTCTGTAGCGCTCGTGCGAGTGATAGCCGCATGCCCCTTCAAGTCAGGCTTATTCGAGAAAGCATACCCCTTGAAACTCGGTGTCTTGACGATGTATTGCAGGATGCGATGTACACAGATGTCAAGGTCGCTTTCTTTCAGGTCGCCACTCTTCACTTTGGCTATGATGTCTTGTGTTTGGTTAGCAGCTCCAGGCTCCATCAGGTCATTTCCTGCCATAATCTGAGCAGCAGTATTGCGGAGGCCCGTCCAGTCAGTCATTACAATACCTTGGAATCCCCATTCTTCTCTTAAAATGGTGGTCAGTAATTCCTTATTCTCTTGAGTGAAAGGACCGTTCAGACGGTTATACGAAGACATGATGGTCCAAGGATTTGCCTCTCTAACAGCAATCTCGAATCCTTTCAGGTAGATTTCACGCAAGGTACGTTGTGTCATGACTTCGTCCACACCCATACGGTTGGTTTCCTGGGAATTGGCAGCAAAGTGTTTCATGGATGTTCCCACTCCCTGACTCTGCACACCACGAACATAGGCTGCTGCAATCTTGCCTGTAAGCAGGGGGTCTTCGGAATAGTATTCGAAGTTGCGTCCGCAGAGCGGAGAGCGATGGATGTTCAAACCTGGTGCCAGCAGTACATCGCAACCATACTCCAACACTTCGTTGCCGATAGCACGACCTACCTCTTCGACCAGTTCCTGATTCCAAGTACATGCAAGTGCGGTACCTACTGGGAAGCCTGTGCAATAATAGGTGTTGCTGTCGCCTTGACGGGTAGGGGAGATGCGTACACCTGCAGGGCCGTCGGTCAGTACCGTCGACGGGATGCCCAGTCGAGGGATGGCCTGGGTGTTACCAGCTGCTCCCGGTACTTGATGTGAGTGACCACCTAACATGCCGTTGACTTGGTCGGAAGCGACTTGCCGGTTGGTTCCGACCACCAGAGTGGCCTTTTCCTCGAGCGTCATGGCTTTCAGTACTTCTTCGATGTTGTTTGCCTTTAATGTTACTTGAGCAGAGAGATTGATTGTTGCAGCAAGCAATGTTGGGATAAGGATGAGTCGTTTCATGATAATAAATAGGGTAAAAAGGTTTGGAAAAAAATGATGAGAACAAAAAAAGCACTCACGGAGTTCGTGGTGCTTTTCTTTAATTATGTTTAATAATTTAGTAGGTTATACGACCTAAAAACGGTGTAACCTAATTAGTAATTAAGACTTACGTGATACATAGCTTCCGTCGCGAGTGTCGACTTCGATGAGGTCGCCTTCGTTGATGAAGAGAGGCACGCGGATTTCTACACCAGTCTCCAATGTTGCAGGCTTCGTTGCGTTGGTTGCAGTGTCACCTTTGAGTCCTGGTTCTGTGTAGGTCACCTGAAGCACAATCTTAACAGGAGCTTCAGCAGTGAGGATTGCACCAGTCTGGTCGTCGATAGATGCCATTACCATAGTCTCACCTTCCTTCAGGAAGTCACCGCCAGTGATGAGGTCTTTGTTGATGTTGATTTGTTCGAAAGTCTCAGTGTTCATAAACACCATATCTTCACCTTCCTTGTAAAGGTACTGGAACTGTTGGTGTGAAACAGTCACATCGTCCAACTTAGCGGATACAATCCATGTACGTTCGAGCACACGTCCGTCCTCCACATTACGGAGTTTTGTGATCATGACAGTGTTTCCCTTACCTGGTTTCTTGTGAAGGAAGTCGATAACTACCCAAATTTTGCCGTCGTCGAGGCGGAGGCAAACGCCTTTCTTAATATCACCTGCTAATATAGCCATAATCTAATTTGCAATTTACGGGGCTTTCGCCCACATTTACCATTTACAATTTTACTATTTTTACTTATTATATTTTATTTATTTTGTTTTGGAGTTTAGACGATACTTTTTATAAACCGCTAACTGTTCAACTTTTTCCTTTTAGCGATTTCCCTATGCTCTAAATCGAATGCAAAATTAGGTGTTTTTCGTAAAATAACAAAAAAAGTAAGCAAAAAACCGCCAAATCTTTGGCCGATTTAATTAAAATCACTAATTTTGCACGCTGTTTGTGCAATGTAACGAACGAAATAAGAAAATTCAAACAATATAAAACAATGAAAAGAACATTCCAACCTCACAATCGCAAGAGAATCAACAAGCATGGTTTTCGTCAGCGTATGACTACGAAGAACGGTCGCCGTGTGTTGTCAATGCGTCGTAAGAAAGGACGTAAGTCTCTTACAGTATCATGCGAATTTCACGGAAAGAAATAATTTCGTGTAGCTGATATCAAAAACTGAGGATGAGCAAAAAAGCCCATCCTTTTTTTGTCATGTGCAGGCCAAAGGGATTCGGTCAAAAGATTCTCGAACCATTAACCGTAGACCGCTAATCTCTAACGTTGTGAAGTCTGTTGTAAATAAAACGGGCTATCGTCTTGTTTTTTTTACTTTTTTTATGATTTTTTTTCGTTTTTTGTTTGGCGGTGAACTTTTTTTACTATATTTGCAGTACCAAACAACATGATTTGAGCAACAACCGAAAAATTACCTAAAGTTATTGAGTTATGAAACGAACACTATTATTACTGACTGTTATGCTATCGACTGTGATGGCATCGGCACAGATTTCGCACGAAGTATTCGGTATGGCACTTGGTTCAGATGAGCAGGAGGTGTTTAAGGCTTGGAACGAAGCCGGTGTGAAATACGAACGTTCGAGCGAATTCAGAGACATGTATCACATCAAATCTAAGAACGAGAACCGTAAACCTACCCCTACAGCCATCGATGTGATTTTCGTAAACCACAGGCTGTTTATTGCTCGCTACACCTATCCAAAGGATCACTTCCAGACTGTATGCGAGTTGTTGAATATGGCTTACGGAAGAACTCTGAGAGCTGATGAGGACGAAATGAAGGTGTATTACGATGACAGAACCAATCAGTTCATCAACATCAACATGTTTGGTGACAACACCATTCTAACTTACGGTATCAACCTGGCACCACCTCAGCCAAACCGTGGTCCGTTTGGAAGACCTGGAGGAAATTTTGGCCGTCCACGTCAGATGCAAACACCACCTCAAATGCAGCAACCTCAACGCCCGTAAGTATGAAAATAAAAGTGAGCAACTCATTGAGCTGCTCACTTTTTGGTTTGCTTAGAACTTCACGTAGGCTTGGAGGTCGAATGTGTTGTAGTTCTTATCAAGTTCGAGACGTGCATGAGTGAATGTGTAGTTGGCTTGCAACTGTACATACTTACATGGGCGGTAGTTGAGTGCAAGTCCGTAGTTGGTCTTGGTGCTGTCCCAATGTTTGGTGCCACGATAGACGTCCCAACGTCCGTAGAGTTTCAATTGGTTGGTAAGAGGTGCACCCACGAGGGCATACCATCCGTCGGCATTCTTGTCGCCAATATATTCTGCACGTGCCGACCAGTCGCTCTCGTATTGCATGCCTGCCGACCAACGTTTACGGTCGAGTGTCTGACCTGCGTTGTTCACATAGTCGCCTGTCCATCCGTAGGCACCGATGAGGAGGTCCTTTACGGGTTCGACCCATACGCCAGCAAGGAGGTCCTTGCGTTTGTTGCGGTCGCTGTGGTTGACACCCTGACCGGTGTAGACCCCTGCGTGATAGTGGAGCAAACGGTGGTCGCTTTGTGGAAGGAGATCGCCACTGACGGCAAGTCCCACATCGCGTCCGTGACTGAGTTGCTCACCTACGATGTCGGCATATCCACCGATGAAGGATACGCACTGTGAGTAGGTGCCTAAACCGATGTCCATCGGGTGGTAGGGATTCTCGAAGGTGAAGGCACGTTTCTGCTGACCGAGTTTCACTTTGAACTCAGGATATTTCTGCCATTCTATCCATGCATCGACGATGTGTGGTCCGCTTTCTTTGGCAGTACCAGCAACTCCTGTGTATTCGAATTGTACCATATAGGCGTAGTCGAGCACTTTGCCTGCGACGTGCAAACGGAGCGAGCGTGCGGCAAAGTCAGTCTTTGCCTCTTTTGCTTCGTTGTCGGTCCAGTTGGCTTCGGTGATGACGCATCCGCCGAAGGTGAATGAATTGATGAGATCTTGTTTTGCCTGTGCGGCCAGATTGCTTTGGGCCGAGAGTGTCAGGGCCGTAGCGAATACGGATGTGGAAATAATGAAACGTTTCATTGTCGTGTTTGTTATGATAATACTTGTTTGAATTTTTCAATGAACTGCTTCGCCTCTTCTATACTGAGACAGAGTGGGGGTAGCAGGCGAATGACGTTGGTGCCGCTACAGCCTGTGAAGCAATGCTGCTCCTTAATGAGACGTGTGCGTGGCTCTTTGTAAGGAATATCCAGCTCGATGCCAATCATCAGTCCTTGTCCACGAACATCGACGATGTGGTAGCTTCCCACCAGTTTCTTCAGTTCAGCAATGAGGTATGAACCTACCTTGTCAGCATTCTCGACGAGGTGTTCGCGCTCCATTACGTCGAGCACGGCCAGTGCAGCTGTACAAGCGAGATGGTTGCCACCGAAGGTCGTGCCCAGTTGTCCGTAGACGGCCTGGAACTTCGGGGCGATGAGCACTCCGCTCATGGGGAATCCATTGCCGATTCCTTTGGCTACGGTGATGAGGTCGGGCTTGACATCATACCATTGATGCGCAAAGAATCGGCCGCTGCGGCCGTATCCGCATTGGATTTCGTCGCAGATGAGGATGGTATTGGTTTCGTCGCAAAGCTGGCGCAAGCCTTGCATGAACTCACGGCTTACCATGCGGATGCCACCTACACCTTGGATGCATTCGATGATACATGCACATACATCGCCTTTTTCCAGTTCCTTGCGCCAAGCATCAAGGTCGTTGAGCGGGAGATAGGTTACGTGTCCATTGGCATTGATGGGAGCGATGATCTTCGGATTGGCCGTCACCTCAACTGCCAGAGACGTACGTCCGTGGAATGCCTTCTCAAGTGAGAGAATGCGTGTCCGTCCGTTGTAGAACGAAGCCAGCTTCATGGCGTTCTCGTTTGCTTCGGCACCACTGTTGACGAGAAATAGGCTATAGTCTTCGTAGCCACAAGCTTTACCCAGACGCTTTGCCAGTTGTTGCTGCAGTGGGTTGATGACTGAATTGCTGTAGAACCCCACCTTATTAAGTTGATGGGTCATCATGTCGATGTAGTGAGGATGGCAATGCCCGATGCTGATGACAGCATGTCCGCCATAGAGGTCTAGATATTCCTGACCATTTTCGTCCCACACCTTACATCCTTTGCCACGTTCGATGGCAATATCGAATAATGGGTAAACGTCGAATAAATCCATAATTAATAATTTATCATTAGAAAGCACTGGCTTTCAGGTTCAGTCCGGCTTTCTCGTCGAGACCAAACATCAGGTTCATGTTCTGTACGGCTTGTCCGACAGCACCTTTCAGTAGGTTGTCGATACATGAAACCATCAGGAGCTGGTCCTCGTATTTCTCTACATATACTACCGCCTTGTTGGTATTCACCACCTGCTTCATGTCAGGACTCTTCATGACAAAGTGCGTGAAAGCGGCATCATGGTAATAATCGGCATAAATTTGCTGAACCTCCTCCAACGTCTTGTCGCACTTGGCATAAGCTGTCACAAAGATACCTCTTGTAAAGCATCCGCGCTGAGGGATGAACAGCACACGCCCATCGTAGTCTGGACAGAGTTCCTGTACTGTCTGGTTAATCTCTAGAAGGTGCTGATGAGTGAATGTTTTGTAGACCGAAATGTTGTCGTTTCGCCAAGAGAAATGTGTTGTGGCTCCTGGCTTCTGACCTGCTCCGGTACTGCCTGTAATACCATTTACATGAATGTCTCCGCTGATAATACCAGCCTTCAAAGCTGGCAACATTGCCAACTGTATGCAGGTTGCAAAACAACCAGGGTTGGCCAGATGCTGACAGTCTTGAATTGCGGACTTATGTGTTTCGGGTAGACCATACACAAAATCATGATTACCTGCAATGCGAAAATCTTGTGCAAGGTCGATAATCTTTACATTTTCAGGAATCTTATGCTCCTTCAAGAACTGCTCACTCTTACCATGACCAAAGCAGAAGAAAATGACATCGACCTTATCGAAAGGTAACTCGGCAGTAAAGCACAGGTCGTTTTCCCCGACCAGTCCTTCGTGCACATCGCTGATAGGATTGCCGGCATTACTCTCGCTATTGGAAAACACAATCTCTGCCTGAGGGTGGTTTAACAGGAGACGAATCAATTCTCCTCCCGTATACCCTGCCGCACCTAGAATTCCTACTCGTACCATATTATCTTTCCTCATTAGGATGTGCCAGATAATATGCACGGAGTGGGGTAGAGGTTACTTTGATAAAGCCCTTCGCATCCTCGCTGCTCCATGCTTTTGCAGTCTCGCCATACTCGCCGAGTTTGTTTTTTACCAAATCGTTTGGTGAATCAACACCTATTGTCTGGAACATCAGTGGACGGAGTTCGAGCGTTACTTCGCCTGTTACGTTGCGTTGTGAACTGGTGAGCATAGCTTCCATATCGGGCATCACTGGTTCCAAATACTGGCTCTCGTGGAGGAACATACCATACCAGTTACTGATTTGGTCTTTCCAATACTGTTGCCATTTTGACAATGTATATTTCTCAAGGAAGCGGTGTGCTCCGATGATGAGCATAGGTGCAGCTGCTTCAAAACCGACACGTCCCTTGATACCGATAATGGTGTCGCCCACATGACAATCGCGTCCGATGCCGTATGCCGCACCGATTTCTTCGACTGCCTGAATGGCTTTCACTTTATCATCGAAGTGCTTACCGTTGACAGAACACAACTCACCTTTCTCAAATCCCAACTTCAGTAGTTCAGGACCTTCTTTTGTAGGATGTTTCAGGTAGGCTGATTCTGGCAATCCTTGTTTGGAATCAAGAATCTCTCCTCCACAGATGCTAGTTCCCCAAAGGCCTACATTGTAGCTGTATTTGAGTTTTGCAAAGTCGGCTGCAAAGCCATTTTTGTTTAGGTAGTCAATCTCCTCTTGGCGTGAGAGGTTCCCATCACGAGTAAGGGTGATAATCTCTACGCCTGGAACCATCACCAAGAAGGTCATGTCGAAACGAATCTGATCGTTTCCTGCACCTGTACTACCGTGTGCGATGGCTGAAGCTCCAATCTCTTTTGCATAGCGAGCAATAGCTAGTGCTTGGAAGATACGCTCCGAACTGACAGAGATGGGGTAGCAGTTGTTACGAAGCACATTGCCGAAAACCATGTATTTCAGACTCTTCTCGTAATACTCCTGAGTAACATCAAGGGTTACATATTTGGTCGCGCCTAATTTGTAGGCATTCTCTTCGTTGGTCTTCAGCTGCTCAGCACTGAAACCTCCCGTATTGGCACATGCAGCATGAACCTCATAACCTTTTTCTCTTGCAAGATACATCACGGTGTAGCTTGTGTCAAGACCACCGCTGAATGCGACTACTACTTTTTTCTTTTCTGTCATAATATTTATTTTTTTTTCTATTTATTCTTAACTTTTTACATATATCCTCGTTTTACCATCTCCTTCATGATTTCCTGGAAAATCTCGATAGGGGTAGGCTCTCCCTTATGTTTTTCGGGGTCATAGAGCATACCTGTACAGATACAGAACTTACGTTCTTTCATCTCGAGGATAGGGTAGTTGATACAACCTTGGCATCCGTGCCAAAAGGCATCATCGTCTGTAAGTTGCTTAAATGACACAGGTACATATCCCAAAGCGGTATTCATTTTCATGACAGCATCACCGCTGGTGAGTGAGAAAATCTTAGCATGTGGCCAACGTACACGAGCCAGCGTAAACGTATGGTCTTTGATGCGCTTTGAGATATCGCGTCCTTGATAGTCGGGATGTACAATCAGTCCTGATGTGGTGACATAGGCTTTGTTGCCCCATGTTTCTATATAACTGAATCCGGCAAACGTATCGCCTAGTTCTCCTTGCTTGCTTGGATCGAGTGCCAATACTGCTTTTCCCTCTCTCATCTTCGCTGCAACGTATTCGTGAGTACGCTCTGCAATTCCTGAGCCTCTTTTCCGTGCAGCATCTCTTATTGTGTCGTTGATAAGGTCAACATACTTTTCATGTGAAGTATCCGCAACGATGACCTTGATTCCGTCTTCGTATTCCATTTTTATTTTTCAAATATGTTTTCTAGTTTCATGCGAACCACCTCTCTCGAACACTTCTCTTCGAGAGAATGATGATTGTGTCGTCACCTGCTACGGTGCCAATAATCTCTGGTATGTTGGCATCGTCTATATCGTATGCAACACTGCTGGCATATCCTGGACGTGTGCGAATGACACAGAGGTTGCCGCTGAATCGGATGGATTTCACACCGTTATGGAGCATCATCTCTTGAATCGGCATGTGTTCCCTGATACGCTTATACATCGTGTTATTTGGTAACACGTAGAATGATTTACCAGTAATGGATGCAGCTTTTGCGACTTTTAACTGCTTGAGGTCGCGTGACAATGTCGCTTGTGTGATGTTGTAGCCCTCTTTTGCCAGTTCTTTTACAAGTTCGTCTTGATTAGCAATCTCTTGACTTGAAATGATCAGTCGGATTACCTCTAATCTTGATGATTTTGCATTCATGTTTGTATATTTATTCGTTTCGAGGTGCAAAATTACTATTTTTTATGCAATTGGCAATGCGTTTATGCAAAAAATGTTGCATAAAGGAATGAAATAATACAAAGATGCAGAAAGTCGAGTGATAAAAGGTCAAACTATGCGTGAATCCTATACTTCCGTCTCGCCTTCGATGTAGTTTCCCATGACGATATTCTTCCCATCAAAACTGACATAGGTAAACAGACTGAACCACTCTCCGAGAATCATCATGCGGCAATCATGGCTAAGCATCAAGTCTAATTCGATGTGACGATGTCCAAAGATGAAATAGTTGACGGTGGGATGCTCTGCAAGGTATTTTTTCGCAAATGCAATTAGGTTTTCGTTCTCCTCACCCCTGTATGGGTCTTCGCCTGAAGCGGCACGTTTGTCACGACTGTGTTTCGCCCAGTTCAATCCGAAGTTGATGAACCAGTGTGGGTGAATCATACGGGCCATACGTTGCAGGAACTTGTTTTGGAAGCACCAGAGCATGATCTTGGTCATCGTGTCGTCTTTGTTCACGTCCATCGTGTGTCCATGAGCCATATAGAATTCCTTTCCGTAGATTTCCAGCAGACAGGGCTCATGATGCAGGAATACTCCACATTCTTTCTCTAGATAGTCGCCCATCCACATGTCGTGGTTTCCAATGAAGTAGTGTACCTCTACGCCGTTATCAGTCAACTCGCTCAGTTTGCCAAGAAACCGAGTATAGCCTTTAGGTACCACTTCTTTATATTCGAACCAGAAATCGAACATGTCGCCCAGCAAATATATTGCATCGGCTTTGTCTTTGATTTTATCGAGGAATCGGACCAATTTGCGTTCCTGTGTCCGCTTATGTTCGAATGCGCGACTGCCCAGATGGGCATCAGAGATAAAGTAAACCATAATCTGTTACGAGCTGTGTTGTTATAGGAATCCAAGGTCTAGTTTCGCTTCTTCCGACATCATGTCTTTTGTCCACTCGGGTTCGTAGACCAATTCGATATTTACCTCTTTCACGCCTTCAATCGAACTGACTTTCTGATGGATGTCCTCCATGATGAAGTCGGCTGCTGGGCATGATGGGGCAGTGAGGGTCATGTCAATATTGACAATAAAGTCGTCTGTCACGTCTATCTTGTAAATCAATCCAAGATCATAGACGTTAACAGGTATCTCAGGGTCGAACACTGTTTTCAGCATTTCGACGGTCTTCACTTCTATATCATATTTTTCCATTGTCTGCAAAACTATAGTAGCTACCATCTGTGATGATAACGTGGTCTATCAATCGTATGCTCATCGTTTGGGCGGCCTGTTTGATACATTCTGTCAGATGACAATCATCGTTACTAGGTTTCAATGAACCCGATGGGTGGTTGTGACACACGACCATACTGGTTGCGTTAGCTATCAGAGCTGCCCGAAGAATATGTCGCACATCGACAGCTGTCTGTGTAATGCCTCCCATGCTCAACCGCACTTTCTTAATGAGACGTGCCTGATTATTAAGCAGTAACACCCAGAATTCCTCATGATCCAGATCCTGCATAACGGGGTGCATGATGGCATAGGCGTCTGCTGCGTTGGTCAGTAGGGTACGACTCTGACTGTTTTCCATTGCACGTCGTCTGCCAATCTCAGCTGCTGCCTTGATGGTGATGGCTTTTGCCTCGCCAATTCCGTTGAAGGTCATCAGCTCGTTGATAGTCATCAAACTCAGTTGCGAGAGTTTTCCGTCACAGGCTTCCAGAATATCCGACATCAGGTCTACGGCCGATTGCTTCGAGTTGCCCGAACCTATCAAGATAGCGAGCAATTCCGCATTCGTCAGCGCTTCCTCACCTTTCTCCATGAGTTTCTCGCGCGGACGGTCTTCGATGGCCCAGTTCTTGATAGATACCTTATCAGTCATAGAAATTCTTTTCGTAAGCACTGAATTCTCCTCGTTTCAATATACATCGCTGCCACCAGGCTTTGATGAATCCCAGTCCGTAGCCGAATAGTTGCACAAAGGCAGCTTCTACTGACAGGATGCCAATCACCATGCTTTTGTTTTGTATCGATGAGTCGATGAATATCAGCAAGCAGTAGAGTTCGATGGGCAGTAGGGCATATAACCACAGCCAAGAACCCATGAACCTCAATACTAAGGCTGCGATGATGAGGCCTATTACTCCAATTGTAAATACGGTTGGTAACAGATGCACTAGCTTCATGCTTCCAGGATGTCGCTTCTCTAGGTTGATACGTGCGATTCCTGAGTTGAACACCTGTTTGAAGAATTTGTCCATATCCGTCCTGCGCTTGTGCCACACCCATGCTTCCGTGAACAGCCTGCATTTGTATCCTCCTTTGAAGATACGGATGCTGAAGTCGATATCCTCTCCGAATCGCATCTTCGAGAATCCTCCCAAGGCGTTGTACACTTCGCGTTTCACACCCATGTTGAATGACCTTGGGTAGAACTTATCCAGTTTCTTTTTCCCACCACGGATACCGCCTGTGGTGAAGAAACTCGTCATGCTGTAGCTGATGGCTTTCTGTACAGGTGTGAATGATTCGTGCGACCTGTCGGGACCTCCGAAGGCGTCACAGGGGTTGTTGTTGAGTTCTGCTTCGATAGCTGCCAGATAAGTTGGCGGCAACACACAGTCGCTGTCCAGTATCAGCACATAATCGCCTTTCGCATGTTCCACTCCGTAGTTACGAGCCGGACCTGGTCCTCCATTCTCCTTATAATAATAAATAAGGTGCAGTTGCTCTGCATACTTATCCGCTACATCCTTGCAGGGAGTCTTTGAACCGTCTTCCACAATCACTACCTCAAAGTCCTTCACAGTCTGTTCCGTGAGGCTTTGCAACAACTCGTCCACTTCGTCAGGACGGTTGAATACAGGTATGATTATGGAGTATCTCATAATGGGTTGTTTGTTATTTCTGTTTATTACGTTTCAACCAAATGAAGAACCACACTAATGCAACTAAACACGTAGCGCCTGCAATAATCCAAGCGTGAAATTGTCCCAGATTGAACAACTGCTCCGACAGGAGGAACGTGGTGCAAACCACCGTCATGAAGACAGCGGGGATAAGTGTGATGATATATGGTTTCTTCTGCCGTACAAAATATACAGTTACAGCCCATAGCATAAAGACAGAGAGCGTTTGGTTGCTCCATCCGAACCAATTCCATATCTTTGCGAAGCCATCCTTGTCAGACATCTGCCAAATCAACAGCGCCGTCACGGCTGCAAACAAGGGGATACAGATATAGAGACGCTTGCGGATGGTCTTCTGCTCCAGATTGACGAAGTCGGCAATAATCAGTCGGGCAGAACGTAAGGCTGTATCACCACTCGTGATAGGTGCTGCTACCACACCCAACAGGGCGAGGATGCCTCCGAAGACACCCAACCAATCGTTGCAAACCAGGTTCACAATCGAAGGAGCATCACCTTTGGCAGCAACGCCACCCTCCATGACTTCGAAGCCTGGTGCAGGTTGGTTGTAGAAGAAATACATAGCGACTGTCGCCCAGATGAGGGCAACAATACCTTCGGTAATCATCGCACCGTAGAAGATGGGACGTCCCATCTTTTCGCTCTTCATGCATCGTGCCATCAGAGGACTCTGTGTGGCGTGGAATCCGCTAATGGCTCCACAGGCAATCGTGATAAACAGACAAGGGAAAATACTCTTTGGTGTCAGAGCCGGTACACTCAGCCCCTCCCATAGCTCAGGAATGTCGGGTTGCTTCACCAGTAGCATTACCAACAGAGCTACTGCCATAAACAGCAACGAGAAGGCGAACAGCGGATATATCTTACCGATGATCTTGTCAATCGGCATCATCGTGGCGATGATGTAATACACAAAGATGATGATAATCCAGAACGAGTAATGCCCCATGGTATCTATGGTGAATGATGGCTCCCACATGTCACCCAGAATTTTGGCAGGACTGAACACAAATACGGCACCTACCATCATCAGCAGGAACACAGAGAACACCAGCATCACCTGCTTGGTGGTCTTACCAAGATAATGACCTATGATTTCTGGTTGGTTGGCACCACCATGCCGTATCGACAGCATACCACTCAGATAGTCGTGGACGGCACCTGCAAAGATACAGCCCAACACAATCCACAGATAAGCTGCGGGACCGAACATGGCACCCATGATGGCACCGAAGATAGGACCTGTACCTGCGATGTTTAGGAACTGAATCATGAAAATCTTCCATGAAGGAAGTACCATGAAGTCCACACCATCGGCTTTGGCAATAGCCGGAGTAGGTCTGTTGTCAGGCCCGAACACTTTTTCCACAAAACGGCCATACAGAAAATAGCCACAAACGAGAGCCACAAGGCTCAACACAAAAGTAATCATTGTGTATCCATTTTTTTTATTTGAGTTGCAAAAATACAAATTATTTACGATTTAGCTATTTACTATTTACGAATTTCTTCATTTTTTCTCTATTCCCTATTCCCTATTTCTTTATTTTTCATAACTTTGCAGCAATAATCAGGTCAGAAATGCTATTACCACAGGATTTCATCTTACAGATGCGCGAACTGCTGGGCGAGGACGAACTCCATAAGTTTCTCGAAGCCATCAAGGTCCCTTCGCCCACTACGATCCGTATCAATCCCGCAAAAGCCGATCGCGATTTTCTCGGATGTGCTGATACTCCTGCTGTGCCTTGGTGTCCAGAAGGAGTCTATTTGCCCGATCGTCCTTCGTTCACACTCGATCCGCTCTTCCATGCAGGAGCCTATTATGTGCAAGAAGCTTCTTCCATGTTTGTAGCCCATCTACTACGACAATATGTGGGAGATGACGATGTGATAGCACTCGACCTTTGTGCTGCTCCAGGGGGAAAAACCACTTTGATGCAGTCGTGCCTCTCTGCTGGTTCTTCCTTGATAGCCAACGAAATCATGCCCAAACGAGCATGGATTCTACGCGAGAATATCTCGAAATGGGGTGGGGACAATGTCGTGGTAACCAACAACCGACCAGAGGACTTCCGTAAGTTGCGTGAGGTGTTCGACCTCATCCTTTGCGATGTGCCTTGTTCAGGCGAGGGCATGTTCCGTAAGGACGAAGGAGCCATTCGTGATTGGTCTCTGCAGAATGTCGAAATGTGCGCAGAACGGCAACGCGATATCGTAGAGACCATCTGGCCATGTCTCCGTCCAGGTGGGCTAATGATTTACAGCACTTGCACCTACAACACCCGCGAGGACGAGGAGAACGTTCGCTGGATCAGTCAGGAACTTGGAGCCGACATCCTGCCGTGCAATCCTCTCCCAGAATGGAACGTGGTAGGAAACTTACTTGACGACGACTTTCCCTGCTGTCATTTCTTCCCCCATCGCATCCAAGGTGAAGGTTTCTTCTGCGCCATCCTCCGCAAGCATGGTTCTCATAATTCTGTGATTCCGTTGTCTCATAATTCCGCTATTACCAAGCAGCTCCGCCTCCTTCCCAATCCACTTGTAGCACCTCAGCCGTTAGTTGCTACCGTCGAAGTCGATCATGACACCGCTCTCCGATATCTGCGTGGCGAAGCTCTCACACTTCCAGCCGATACCCCTCGTGGTTATGTCACCATCACTCATCACCAGCTGCCACTCGGACCGGCCAAGAACGTAGGCAATCGTGCCAATAACCTCTATCCAAAGGAATGGCGCATCAGGAAAACAATCCCCTAACTTCTATTCTAAGAGTGTTGATAATATGTCCAATAGTAAATACATAGATTTCGGTACCTGGCTCACAGGCCAAATTGGATTCAAGGCCCAGAAGATCTCCATCAATGCCGGTTTCACTTGTCCCAATCGTGACGGACGAGTGGGAGAGGGTGGATGTACCTATTGCAACAACCAGACCTTCAATCCTGACTATTGCCAAACCGATAAATCCATCCGTCAGCAATTGGAGGAAGGCAAGCAGTTCTTTGGCCGTAAGTACCCTGAGATGAAGTATCTTGCATACTTTCAGGCCTATACTAATACCTATGCGGAACTTGATGAACTGAAACAGAAATACGAGGAAGCCTTGAATGTGGATGATGTCGTGGGACTGGTTATCGGAACCCGTCCTGACTGTATGCCTGATGCCCTGTTGGACTACCTCACAGAGCTGAACCGTCGTACCTTCCTCATTGTCGAATACGGTATCGAGAGCATCTACGACCGTACCCTGCTACGCATCAATCGAGGCCACGATTATGTCTGTACCCAGCGAGCCATTGAGGCAACTGCGGCACGTGGCATTCGTGTGGGTGGACACATCATCCTTGGATTGCCAGGCGAGAGTCGTGATGAGATGGTGCATGAGGCAGAAGTACTCTCACAACTGCCACTCACCACCCTCAAGTTGCATCAATTGCAACTCATCAAGGGCACACGAATGGCCGATGAGTATGCGGCACATCCAGAAGATTTCCTTCGCTTTACCCCCAATGAATATGCCGACCTCGTTGTGGAGTTCATTCGTCATTCGAGA
>Ga0265300_10001793_pt1 | contig 19548 bp, 18 predicted proteins | sample AusTroGonzalo_MG_FD_193482 | JGI IMG/M metagenome (GOLD analysis project Ga0265300, IMG submission 193482) | Bovine rumen microbial communities from tropical cattle in Woodstock, Queensland, Australia - Gonzalo_03 | ecosystem: Host-associated > Mammals > Digestive system > Stomach > Rumen ...
GTATGTATCTCTGTCTGGATGGGATAGCGGTTGGGCGGCGGTGTCTGGATGATGGACAAATCCCTGGCACCCATCAGTGAGAATTGCAGGGTGCGTGGAATGGGTGTCGCCGTCATTGTGAGCGTATCCACATTCACCTTCATGGCTCTCAGCTTCTCCTTGGTGGTCACGCCAAACTTCTGTTCCTCGTCGATGATGAGCAAGCCCAAGTCCTTGAACTGCACCTGCTTGCCAATGAGCTTATGCGTGCCGATGATGATATCGACCTTACCCGCCTTGAGGTCGTCGAGCACCTCTTTCGTATCTTTGGCAGAGCGGGCACGGGTGAGGTATTCCACTCTGACGGGGAACTCCTTCAATCGGGAGGAGAAGGTCTGGAAATGCTGATAAGCCAGCACCGTGGTCGGCACCATCACCGCCACTTGCTTGCCATCGGTCGCCGCCTTGAACGCCGCTCGTATCGCCACTTCCGTCTTGCCGAATCCCACGTCGCCGCAGACAAGTCGATCCATCGGACGAGCTTTCTCCATATCAGCCTTCACATCCTGCGTAGCCTTCAGCTGGTCAGGTGTATCTTCGTAGGTGAAACTTGCCTCCAACTCGTGCTGCATATAGCTGTCCCTGCTGTAAGCAAATCCCTTCTCTTTCAGTCGGGCGGCATAGAGTTGGATGAGATCGCGGGCGATGTCCTTCACCTTCGTCTTCACCCGTTCCTTCATGCGTTCCCACGCACCACCGCCAATCCTGTTCAAGCGTGGAGGTTCACCCTCCTTGCCCTTATACTTCGACACCTTATGCAGGGCGTGAATGGAGACATACACCGTGTCCTCGTGCTGGTAGGTGATCTTGATCATCTCCTGCATCACATCGCCCTGTGGAATACGTACAAGACCTCCGAAACGTCCCACACCGTGGTCGATATGCACCACGTAGTCACCAATCTCAAACTGCTGAATCTCTTTGAGTGTCAATGCCACCTTACCGCGATGTGCCTTGTCGCTCTTGAGGTTGTATTTATGGAAGCGGTCGAACAGCTGATGGTCTGTAAAGAAGCAAAGTTTCAGCGTGTGGTCAATGAAACCTTCATGGATGGCCTTATTGACAGGAAGAAAATGGATGGCGTCCGCCTCCGTCTTGGCCTGTTCCTCAAAGATGTTCTGCAAACGAGCAATCTGCTTTTCGCTGTCGGAAAAGATGCAAATCTTGTAGCCATCTTCCATAAGACGATGAAACTCCTGACTGACCAAATCAAAGTTCTTGTGGAAGAGCGGTTGAGGTTCTGTGCGGAAGTGGATGCTCTTTTCGTCAGTCGTGCTTCCCTGTTTCAGTTCCAAATGTCGGAACGCCACAATTTGCTTCTTGAATGTCTCCTCGTCGATGATAAACTGGGCAGCTAATGTCTCTGCATTTGTCTCTGCCTCGAATTGTGCTTGACTCGAAAAGCCTTCCTCATGTATTTGTGCAATCTTGTCACATATATATATAAGGCTCTGCGTCACTACCAGCGTGTCCTTCGGCAAGAACTCCAAGAACGAGATGTACTCCGTGCCATCAATCTTCATTTCTGGCACAATCGTCATCATCTCCACCTTCCCCTGACTCAACTGGCTCTGCACATCGAACGAACGGATGCTGTCCACCTCGTCACCAAAGAAGTCGATTCGATAGGGCATGTCCGACGAGAACGAATACACGTCCACAATGCTTCCTCTGATAGCAAACTGTCCAGGCTCATACACATAATCCGTGCGCTCAAAACCCAGTTCAAAGATGCGCTTCTCCAACTCGCTAATGTCGAACTCTTCACCCACCTTCACTGCCAAAGTGTTCTCATCCAACTCCTTCTTCGACACTACACGTTCAGCCAAAGCGTCGGGGTAGGTGACCACAATTAGGCCCTGTGCCTCTGCCACCTTCGTCAGCACTTCCGTCCTCAATATCTCATTTCCTGCATCCTTCTGGTTGTACTTGATGGCACGCTTGTACGATGACGGGAAGAACAGCACCCGTTCCTCGCCCATCATCTGGGTCAAGTCATGATACACATAGCCCGCATCGTCCAAGTCATTCATCACCACCAACAAGTTCGGGTAGTTGCCCCGTCCGCTCATGATGGATGCCAACAATAGAGCAGCCGACGAACCACAAAGTCCGTCAGCCCTCATTTGTTTCACCTTGCCATTCCTGATACGTTTGGCAAGTTCCTTGACATTCTCAGAGGATGCCAAGGCCGAAAGTGCCTTACTTGTTTCCAATTTATGCCACGCCCATCATCATCTTAGGTTCATAGACCCTTGCAAACAGCTGCAAGAAAAACAATGTATCCTTGGATGGACTTACCAATTTTTTTAGTTCGGCAATTTTTGATGTTTTGTTCGATGGAGTAGAATCGTTCATAGGCAGTTTGCTTTTCTCTTTCTACTATTAATAACGAAGCGAAAAAGAGTTTATTATACAAATCTGCACTTTTATTTTCACGCCTCCATATTTTCCTGTTTATCCAGTGCCAACTGCGCCACAATCTTTTTCTTGCACATCTTGTGCATCTTCACACAGAAGAAGATGAGCAAGGCCAAGATAGGCAGGACGAGATAGTCGTTGATGCCGATGTTCATTACGATGGAATCGTAGATGCCATGAGCAATCACGGGTACCGCCCAAATGCAGATTCCATTGAAGAACGAACGCTTCACGAAATGGTATTGTGCATAGTAGTAACCCATCAGCACGGCAAAGGCATAGTGTCCTGGTACCGAGAAGATAGCTCTCATGATACCCACAGACGCCCAGTTACCATCTCCCACCACGTAGAAGACGTTCTCGATGGTGGCGAATCCCAAACCCACGCACACCGAATACACGATGCCGTCGAAATGTTCGTCGAAATAAGGATTCTTCCTCAGCACCAGCCACAATGCCAGCAGCTTGAAACTCTCCTCAGGGATAGATGCCACAAAGAACGCATCCGCGCAATGACCGAAAAACGAAGACGCTTCACCTCCATCTCCAAAGAGGAAGTCGCTGATCAATGTCTCCATGAAGACAACCGGAATGACAATGGCAACACCCATCAGGATCGCTTTCCAAATCTGTCCTGCAGGCTCTGCCTTCGTATCTTTCTTAAAAATGTATATCCACAATAGTATGGCGGGCAACAGTGCCAGCGACAATGCAATAATGAAACTCATTGGATGATTGTTTTGATTGCGTTATTCTTTATAATAAAATGAGTCTTTATTTGAAAATCATCTGGGCAAACTGATAGATGCTTTCACGCCATACGGGCCAAGTGTGACCACCTGGATACTCATAGTATTCGTACTTGATGCCGATTTCGTCAAGACGTCGACGCATCTCCTTGCAGTTCTCATAAGCGATATCCTCCTGACCGCCCATCGAGAACCAGAACTTCTTGATGTTCTTGTTGTAGATGTCCTTCTTCTCCTTCAACACAGCATAGTTCTGGTCGTTGCTGCCACCCATTGCAGGACCACCATTGTTCTTGAACCAACCCGAACTGAACACACCCACGTAGCTCACAAGGTCGGGCTGAGCGATGAGGGTGTTGAGCGTATGGATACCGCCCATTGACAAACCTGCCAAACCACGATTCTCCATTCCCTTCTTGGCACGGAAGTTCTTCTCCACAAAGGGGATGCCCTCCTGCGTAAGTTCGGCAGTGAAGTCACGAGTGTTACCGTCAAGCATAGCAATAATCATAGGAACAGCCTTTCCCTCAGCGATCAGATTGTCGAGGATGATGTCAGTGAGTCCCTGCTGGTTCCAACCACGTTCATCTTCGCCACCACCGTGCTGGAGATAGAGCACGGGGTAGTCGCTCTTTTCCTGATCATATGTAGGTGGCGTATAGACATACATCGTCTTCCACGCATTATCCACATGAGAGTAGTAGCGCTTGCGATGCACGTCACCATGAGGCACATCCTTGAAAGCAAAACGATCAGCCTTCGTGGCATCGTAAGGAATCTCCAAACCACTCGACATCATGCTGCAACCATAGAATGATTCACTGTTAGGGTCAGCCACCTGCACACCATCAATATAAAGGAAATAATAGTGGAAACCCTCACTCTGTGGGTCGGTGGTGCAAGTCCAAACGCCATCATTGCCCTTCTGCATATCGTAGCGTTTGCCGAGGTCTATCTGCACTTGCTGGGCATTGGGAGCCTGAATGCGGAACACGACACGATTGTCTGGCAGGACACGTGGATATTGTTTGCCTCGAATGTTCCATAATGAAGGTTTGCCTGGCAGGTCTTGCTGCTGACGAGCAGGTCCGAACTGTGCGCTGGCTGTGAGCGAAACAACGCACAAAAGAATTGCTGATAACAGGTATTTCATGTCTTTGTTGTTGATAAATGATTAAATAGTAGTTTTGATGTTGCAAAGGTACGATTATTTTTCTTACCTTTGCACACAAAGTCGGACAGAAATGATAGATTCGAGCATATTGCAGGGCAAGAAGGCGGCGTTTTTCACGCTGGGATGCAAACTGAACTTCGCTGAGACGAGCAGCGTGGCACAGGAACTGATGCGCTATGGAGTGAAGAAAGCGGCGAAGGGCGAAGTGGCCGATTTGGTGGTGGTCAACACATGCAGTGTGACCGAAGTAGCTGACCACAAATGCCGACAGGCCATTCATCGACTCGTGAAGCAGCACCCTGGTGCCTTCGTGGTCGTCACAGGCTGCTATGCTCAACTGAAACCCCAGGAAATCATTGAGACACCAGGTGTTGACCTCGTCTTGGGCAGCGAACAGAAAGCCAACATCATCCCCATGATTCTCAACGGCATGACCAACATACCAGATGGCTCTCTTCCCATAGAGGGGGAGATGTCCGCAGGACAGAAGGGGGCTTGGCCTTTCTTTGGAGCTTGTTCCCGAGGTGACCGTACTCGCTACTTCCTGAAAGTCCAAGATGGTTGCAACTACTACTGCACCTATTGCACCATTCCCATCGCTCGTGGTCGGAGTCGCAACGGCAGCATCGCTTCGATGGTCGAACAGGCACAGCAAGTGGCACAGGAAGGTGGCAAGGAGATTGTCATCACAGGCGTGAACATTGGCGACTTCGGACGTTCCACTGGTGAGACCTTCTTCGACTTGGTGAAGGCACTCGATCAAGTGGAGGGCATTGAACGTTATCGCATTTCCAGCATTGAACCTAACCTGCTTACCGACGAAATCATCGAGTTCTGTGCCAATTCCAAACGCTTCATGCCTCATTTCCATGTGCCTCTTCAGAGTGGTTGCGATGAGGTGCTGAAACTTATGCATCGACGCTACGACACCACTTTGTTCCGTCATAAGATGGAGAAGATTCGTGAAGTGATGCCCGATGCCTTCATCGGCGTGGATGTAATTGTGGGCACTCGGGGCGAGACTTCCGACTATTTTGAGAAAGCCTATGACTTCATGCAGAGCATTGATGTGTCGCAATATCATGTCTTTTCTTACTCCGAACGTCCAGGCACGAAAGCATTGGAGATACCCCATGTGGTCACCCCGCAGGAGAAACACGAACGCAGTCAGCGGGTCCTTGCTCTTTCGGCACAGAAGACTCACGACTTCTACGCTCACTTCATCGGCACCACTCGTCCCGTCCTCCTCGAACATGCCTCACCTCGCAAACCCTTCATGAACGGCTTCACCGACAACTACATCCGTGTGGAACTGCCCAATATGCCCGACAAGGACAATCAGGTCGTGCAGGTGAAACTCGGAGGTTTCAACAAAGAAGGTGATGCTTTGATTGTATCAGAAAAACCATAGACTCAAAAATAGAAAAAATATGAAAAAGTTATTATTCATCATTGTTTGTCTGCTGAGTTTTCAGGCTCAGGCGCAGAATAAACAGGAGCAGCTTCAATACATCCGCAAGATGTATGCTGAGGCTAAGGAGCAAATTTCCCAGAATGGCAAGAACGGGATGGCTCCTTTGGATGTGAAAGTCATGATTAACGATGGAACACAGGTGGATGAAGATTTCATCATTAACGAAGATACGGAGTTGACCTTCTACTTCAACAAATATCGTGTCAATTCTGACCTTGACTACCCCGATGCATCCAGTTGCTATTTTATCACAGAAAACTTTGAGGCACATGGACATCTCCGTTATCGTGAGATTCTATTTGACCCCAATGAGGGGAATCTGCTTTTCTGTTATTCGAGGCAGGAAACAGATGCGGGTTTTGTGTTTGAGAATCGTTACTATTACGACAACAACGGAAAACTCATTGACGTGAAACAAAAGGCAGGAGGGAAAGACGTAGAGCCTGATGCCGACAGTCAAGAGGCAAGTGTACATGAAAAGGCACAAGCCCAGTTTTATTTGGATGCATTCGAACTCCTGATGAATGCAAAGGGAGGGACATCTGAGCCTAGTCGGGTGAAAAAACCTACTACACCTAAAGCTGACAGACTGACATCAATACGCAACACCTATGCCCAAGCCAAGCAGAAGGTGGCTGACAACGCCAAGTCTGAATTGCCTCGTGACATGAAGATTGTGATTCGCGATCAGTCGTGGGGACCACCAGAAACGACAGAGATGAACTTCTACTTCGATGAGTCTGTCGGTCCCGAGGGATTTAATGGCAACTACTGCTATTTTATCTCCAATCACCGCCATCATAATAATATGGGACCTGACCACTATTTCGAGTATCTTTTTACTCCTCTAAGTCACGACCTCATCTTCTCATACACCAATGCCAGAGAAGAAGGCGAGAAATATGAGTGGCGTTACTATTACGATGAGAACGGCAAATGCATTGAAGTAAAGACTGAGGCAGAGGACGAAGATGGTGGGGCTGCTGACAAGGCACAGGTTCAGCGGTATCTCAAGATTTTCGATATGCTTGTCAATGGCTCCCATTAAGACGAAGGATGAAGAAACTTGCAATCGTCATATTGAATTGGAACGGCGTGGAGATGATGCGCCAGTACTTGCCCACGGTCATTGCCAACAGTGTGGGTGAAGTCATCGTGGCGGACAATGCCTCGACAGACGGGAGCGTGCAGATGCTCTTGAAGGAGTTCCCTGATGTGCCCCTCGTGGTGTTGGAACAGAACTTCGGGTTTGCCGAGGGTTACAATCGCGCATTGGCACAACTGCCCGACTACGAATACTACCTCCTTCTCAATTCGGATGTGGAGATACGCCAAAAGAATTGGGATGCGCCGATGATTCAATATATGGACAAGCATCCCGACTGCGCCGCCTGCCAACCCAAACTATTAGCCCTCTCTCAACCCTCAACTCTAGACTCCTTCGAGTATGCTGGTGCGGCTGGTGGTTTCCTCGACAAGTACGGCTATCCTTTCTGTCGGGGTCGTGTCATGAACACGGTAGAGAAAGACGAGGGACAATACGACGACATTATTCCGCTGCTATGGGGCACAGGTGCCGCGCTGATGGTTCGTGCTTCAGATTGGCGAGAGAGCGGTGGATTGGATGCCCGTTTCTTTGCTCACATGGAGGAAATTGACCTCTGCTGGCGGCTTCGCACGATGGGGAGAAGCATCGTCTGCATCACCCAAAGCCGAGCCTATCATCTTGGTGGCGCCACACTCAATCAGGGCAATCCTCGCAAGACCTTCCTCAACTTCCGCAACAACCTCCTGATGCTCTACAAGAACCTGCCTGACCACGAACTCAACAGCGTCATGCGTGTGCGTCGCTTCCTCGACTACCTCGCAGCATTCCAGTTCCTCTTGAAAGGCGACCCCAAGAACTTCTCCGCCGTCTTTAAGGCACGCAGCGCTTTCCACAAACTCCGTCCCGACTTCGACAAAGACCGCCGCCATATCCAACAAATCCGCCAAAACGAACGTGTGCCCGAACGCACCAACTTCTCCCTCCTTTGGCAATACTATGTCAAAGGCAAAAAGACTTTCCGGGAGTTGATGGATGAAACGTAGAAGGAATATTCCCATTCCGCCGGCTCTTTTACCTTTTGCCGTCGGCAAAAACGTGTTTCCCCGCCGTCTTTTGATGCTTCCCCCGCCGCTTCTTGGAGCGTGTTTCGGTGGTCTATTCGGCAGATTTTTTGCGCCCCCTAGGGGAAACAAATTTTTCCTAGTGAGTCCGCAAAAACGATGACACCGATGACGATGACACCGATGACACTGAGGGCATTTATTTTTTTCTCCCGCCAGGGAGGGGTATTATTTATTAAATCTAATTATTTAAATATATATAATAATAAGTACATTTTCGTAAGCGATGACAAAAAATAGGTCGGTGTCATCGGTGTCATCGGTGTCATCGTCATCGATTTTGTGTCTTTAATATTTTGTGTTGTGCCTGCTTATTCGTATCTTTGCACCATGAATTCGAAACTTTTGAAACTGAATGCGCCCTACAACGTCATCTACGCTGGGGGCAAGGTCGGCAGGCATATAGCCACGCTGATGGTATGGAACGACGATGAGGAGGCTGCGGGAGGCATTATGGACAGTGCTTCGTACCCTGTCATCGACGAGGGTGAGGAATTTCCTGCGGGTACGCTCGTTGATTATGCTGAGCTGCACGACTGCCGTGTGCTCTGTTCCTATTCTGAGACGCAGCAATGCTACGCCACCAACATCTATTGGATTGCCAAGATGATTGAATATGACAGCCAGCAGCTGGAGCCTGCAGGGGCAGAATGCATCTTGGAACGCATGAAGCTGTTGGGCTGCAAGATTGTCATGCCAACGAAGAAGGTCGAAACGGAGGAGAAAAAGGAGGAAGAAACACCAATCTATAACTTTGAAGCCACGCTTGACGTGTGGTGCATGCAAGGTTTCGGTGAGCCTGATTCCGTTTACCGTGTCCGCAGCAACCGACATCAGGGTTTCTACTTCTATTCAGAGGGTACATGCAAAGAAATCTATCACGATTTGAGTTATCAGATGAGTGTGTACAGGACTTACTGCTCAGACCTGATCACCGTTCGTTTCCATTCGGATGACCTGGACTTCCAGAAAGTGACCAACCGATTGAACGCTGACCAATACATCGAGGGATTCAAGCATGAAGACGACGCTGACTGGGATTGAACCCATACCCGTGGAGTATGTGCTGGGCATTGCCCAGTCGAAGGCAACAGATGCTCAGCGACGCCCCTACATCGAACTCATAGAGCGTTGGGGCGACGAGCAGAACTGTGCTGACGAGGCACGCCAGTTGCTCCGACGCCTGCGTGAAGGTCAGGAAATCGACCCTCACAAGATGCCTCGTGACTTCCAGCCTCGTTTCCGCAACCCCGAAATGGCACAGCAGCTGATTGAGATTATCCGCAAGATAGACGACATCATCGTCTCGAAGCAGGAGAATTGGACTTGGGCGCACGTCATGCGTGTGATGAAAGACGAGGGCATCCTCTACAATCCATCCGTCAATCGCTTCGACACCCTCATCTGCTCGATGATTTCAGGCAAAGGGCGTGACACCGTCCGCAAGAATGGTGACTACGCCTATCTCATGGATCAAAAAGAATCGTGGCCCTTCTGGACATCAACGTCCTACCTCAATCCCACCCTCGCCGCCGCCCGCTCCATCTGCAACCAAATCGCCCTCGAGTTCGCACCTGTCCTCACCCGCAAAATCCGTCTGGAATTTTAAGTTTGTTATGAGAAAGATAGAGATTGTTTCATTAGTTTTTGTTGTGGTTGCTGTGGTCGTGCTAATGATTGCGCTTCAGATGGATGATGCCAATGCTCGGAAATGGTTGCTCATGCTGTTTGTTGTCATGCTGATTCTGGCGATGGACCCCAAGCTTTCTATGATCAAGAAAAAGAAAGTCAAGGAGGTTGAAGAACCAGAAGAGAATGGTCCTGGACACCTATTTGTTGCCTCAGCAGTGCCAGTTGATAGTGTTGATAAGAAGTGGCTGGATGGTCAAGACGTGTATCTGAAATTCCTTGACATTGAATCAGATGATGATTACTTCATTCACTATCACAATGGCAAGGCAGACGAAATCTTTGTTGGCGGATTATACTATCTGGAAAGTCAAGATTTCGACGAGGTGTTTGAGGGGTATGAGACAATTAACGAATTATTGGCAGCTGCCGACAACGAGGAAATAGAAGACCTCAGTCTCATCTCTTCTGATAGCTTTGAGGGCATCAAACATCTCTATCAGGATTGGCAGATTACCTATGGCCAAAAGAAAGTCCAAGACCAGCCAGAACCAGTCAACCGTGTGGGGAGAGTTCTTTCTTATGTAATGATGGTTGCTGCTATTGTGGGTATGTGTGTAGCTGCCTACATGTGGCTTTTCAACTGACTCTCTAGAGCAAATTTCCCCAACAAACCTCCAACTCTTTTCCGACATTTTCCGACATTTTTCCAAGTTTTTTCCGACTTCTCAAAAAGCCTTTTTGAAGTGGCTTTAAGGGCTGAAATACTTTGAACCGCATACATTTATATATAACTTTGCAGTGACAAATTGATTGTTTAACTTCTAAAACCAAAGTGTATGACAAAAGAAAATTTGCACTGCAAGATGATTGCAATGAACCGCATGGTTCGCGCCCCCAAGGGGCAAGTGTTCGAGCACACGCTCGAGGAGTTTGTTAACGTCACCAAGTCTGACGAGGTGACAAGTTTGATTCACCAGATTCGTGCGACGGAGGATAAAGATGAGCGTCGTCGATTGAAGGGTATGCTGCCCTTCCGCTGTCCGCATTACTTCCGTTTCGCAGACAACCATCGTGCGCAAGATGCCATTCTGCCCGAGGAGTTCACGTTTCAGACCTGCGTGGATATCGACGATGAGAAGCAGGTGGCACCAGCCCTTTCACGTGCGTACCTTCTTAACAAGGAGGAAGGGCTTTGGAAGGGCATGTTGCTCCACATGGAGTATTCTGCCAGCAAGAAGCTACACATGGACATCCGCATCCCTGTGGGCATGACCATTGTAGAGGCTCAGAAAGCCTATACAGAGGCGCTTGGCGTGGACTTCGACATTGACTGCTGCTCACCCGAACGCATGATCTACATCACCGATGCTGCCTCGCAACTCTATACGAGTGAGGAATGGCAGATGCCCCTCTCGGATGAGGAAGTGGCGATGCGCCGCAAGGCTTATCAAGAGCGTGGGCTTGACATTGATGGACGTGAACTGAAAACACAGCCGAAATCTCAACCCGCCACCGATGACACCGATGACGATGACACCGATGACACCGAGGGTATTTATTCTGCTGATTATTGTGGCATCCCCTACACAATGATTGTGGAGGAACTGGCTGACCAGTTGGGAGGAACACCAGAGCATGGCAACAGGAACGACTTCATCTTCTCGATGTGCTGCCATTTGCGTCACGTCTGCAACGATGACCCTCGATGGATTCGCAGCATCCTGCCTGACTTTGGTGAGAATCATGAGCGAGTGACAGAAACCATCCGGAATGCCTGCAAGCGCAAGCAGGCGGCTGCCATGAGTCAGAAGATGAAGTTGACCCTCGACCTCTGCCGTCGCCGTCTGAACATGGAACAAGGAAAGAGCCGCGAGGCGCTGATGAAGGAGCCACAGATGCCGCGCCGTCTGCCTACTCCCATCCGCATCGCCATCTCAAAAGTGCCTGAGCATTTCCGCCCTGCTATGGCTCACGCCATCTTCCCTGCTTGGGCAACCCGTATGGGCGGTGTGAAACTGGAGTATGCCGACAACTCGGAGATGGAGGCGACGATGATGAATGTGCTGGTGGCACCTATGTCAACGGGTAAGTCGTGCATCAAAAAGCCCATCGACATCTGTCTGAAAGACATCATTGCCCGTGATATGCTCTGCCGAGAACAGGAGCAGCTGTGGAAGGACGAGCAGAACAGCAAGTCTGCCAACAAGAAAGGGGCGGTTCGTCCAACGGACATCTGCATCCAGGTGAACGACTCCGATATGACCAATGCCGCCTTCACCCAGCGACTGGCTGATGCCGAACGGGCAGGTCACAAATGTCTCTACACACGTATGGACGAAGTGGAGATGTTGTCGAAGATGGCAGGAGGTTCGTCGAAAGAGATGGTGAGCCGAATCATCTGCCGCAACTTCGATACGGACATGTATGGTCAGGAGCGTGTAGGTGCTCAGTCAGTCACAGCCCGTGCACCCATGCGTTGGTGCTGGAATGCATCGACCACGCCAGCCACAGCCATCCGATTCTTCCGCAAGAATGTCAACGATGGCACCGTGTCACGTCTCAACTTCTGCACCATCCCAGAGACGGAGGATAATGGCGAGATTCCTGTCTATAAGCGCTACGACGAGAAGTACGAGCAGCAGATGATGGCTTACTTGCAGTTGCTGGATGAGGCTGCCAATCAAGGAGTCATCGTCTGTCCGCAAGCCAAGAAAATGGCCAACGACCTCAATAAGCTGGGTGTTGAACGTGCAGCACTCTTCGATGATGATGGCTATCGCATCTTGGCGCGTCGTGGTGCAGTGATTGCCTTCCGCAAGGCTTGTGTGCTCTACATCATGAACGGCCAGAAATGGTCGTCCGAGATTGAGAACTTCTGCCGCTGGTCGTTCGACTATGATATGTGGTGCAAGATGAGCCTCTTCTGCGAAGCACTTAGCGAAGATATGGAGGTGGAGAGGAAGGTGGCTCATGGCGGAATAGCCAACATGCTCGACTTGCTGCCCGATGAGTTCAGCCGTGAGGAATGCCGCTCCATCCGTATTCAACAAGGCAAGAAGAATCCCAATCCCAAGGATCAGTTGGCGAAATGGACACATCGTGGATTCATCAGCTACGACGAAGTCACGAAGAAGTATCGTAAAACAGAAAAGTATCTCTCGAGCCATGCGGCTTGAGAGATACTTCTTCAAAAAAACTCAAAATAATGTTGGTTTTAAGAAAAAAGGTTGTATCTTTGCAAAAGTTAACGCATCTTGTTATGAAAAAAATCACTATATCCACCACGTTTGTGGTGCTGTTGTTCACCTTTTTGCCATACATGGCAAAGGGACAGGGGCGTGTGGTGCCAATGCCTAACCATGAGCAGATGCAGTCGGCACATGTCAGGGTGCTGTTTCAGGATAGCGAGGGCTATATGTGGTATGGAATGAAAATGGATGGTCTCTATCGAGACGATGGTTATATGCTCACTTCGTTCCGTGCAGATTTCCTTCATCCTGAGATTCAGATGAACAACAACATCATGGCGCTGTGCGAGGACAAGTTTCATCGTCTTTGGATTGGTACGAAGCGAGGGCTCTATATCCTCGACAAACATGATTACAGTATTCGCCCAACAGGTGACAAAACCTTGCAGACTTGGACGATTGATGCGCTGAAAGCAAGCACAGGCGACTCAGTGTGGGCGTATGCGAATAAGCACTTGTTGGTGTATGACCGAAATGGAAACTGTATTAGACAGGAGCCATACGATGAAAATCCGCTGGTGACGCAGAGCCGTAAGGAGATCACAGACAAACGGGGAAACGTGTGGCGAATTGATGATGACGGCATCCCTTCGGTTCAGGCAGAGCCGCTTATGAAGCTGGAAGAAGTGGATTTGGAAACGCTGCCCTTACGTTGTGTGTTGCCGACGAATCGCTCTGGTATATTGCCTCCGGAACATCGTGTGCATGCTGTGTGGGATGCCATTGACGATATAAAATGGGTGGGCACGAGTCAAGGATTGTGGATGGTGCGTCCTGGTAGTGAGCCAGAACAAGTGGGACCGAATTTTGGTGTGGTGAATACGCTATCGCCAGGGGATGATGGCACCGTCTATATGAATACAGAGTGGCAGGGACTCATCAGTTACAAGGACGGATTGATTACGAAGCTCGATACAGCCATCCGAAATGCCACTGATCTGTTCTGGGATGATAACAAATTATGGATTTGCGTGGCTGACGGAAGGGTGCTGCGATATGATGTGGAGAAGCAAATACAGGAGGATATGTCGGCTGAGTTGAACCTGTTGGGCGATGTCTCTGCTGGCATCGTAGTATTGAAGGGTTGCGTGTGGCTACTCTTCAACCAGCGTCTCATCATCTACTCGCCCGAAAAGAAGGTGCTGCACTATATCTTCCCATCCGACCTCTATCCGCAGCCGGCTTTCTTCCGAAGGCTATATACGGATGGTGTCAGTCGGGTCTATCTGGAATGTGAAAAGAAATGCTTTGAACTGGTGATGAAGAATGATTCGGATCGTCCAGCTGTGCCAGAGGAGGTCGCGCTCTCCGCCTATCAGACCATTCATGGTACCTATTGCCTCGGTTTGGGTACCCACGAGTTGAACGTGGCTTCGGATGAGCGTGTGGTGCATCTTTTCTTCACCACATTCGACCATCTCAACACTCGACATATCCGTTATGCTTTCCGGCGCGGTGGTGAGGAAGAGTGGCAGTATTTGGGGATGGGGCAGAACGATGCCCGCATCACTCAGCTGTCAGCAGGTGAGAACATCATAGAGGTGAAAGCGACGAATGCGAATGGCGAGTGGGGTACGGAAATCACTACCATCACCATATATTGTGAACATTATTGGTGGGAAACCATCTGGGCTTTAATCAACTTTTGTATCTTGGCGGCAATATTGTTGGGCGTCAGCTTCTGGTTGTGGCGGAAGGTGAAACGGAAACGTGCCAAGAAACAGTAGGAGAGCACCAGCAACAACACATAGCAAAGAAGTGTGGTGAGGATGTTTGGTCGCCAATCGATGTGAAAGGAAAGAATACTTTCACAGCACTGATGACTGCTTAGAGAATCAGAACCAAATAGAAGGACAATTCGGCAAGAAGGCAAACAGCACCACAACAATCACCTGTATAACCTTGAAGTTTCCTCCAAATGATGAGGAAAAGGATGGATACTGTCAAGATGGGAGCGAGAACTGCCAGCCACCAAATGGTGTCAGTAAGAAGGATAAGGGGCAAAGAGGGGAGCAAGCCTTGAAGAGCCAAGCTAATGGTAGCCATAAAAGAAATGGGCCGATAGACGGTTTTATTCTTAGCCTCTTCTTCCGATCTGGCATAAGGCATGAAGTTGACAATTTGGGCAGAAAACATCTTCGCCAAGGGGTCTCCCGCAAGAATAGCAAAGATTGCAGTCATAGGGGGCAAGGAAATGAGGATGCCCGTCAACAGCAAGAAATAAAAGATGAGGGCGATGACGCCGTATGTGCCAATGTGGGAGTCCTTCATGATGGTGAGGATGCGCTGACGGTCAGTACCTCCACCAAAGCCATCGAAGAAGTCGGCAAGTCCATCTTCATGCAAGGCACCTGTCAGGAACAGACGAACCACAATAGCAAGAATTACTGCAACAGGATAAGGCAAGATGTGGCATGCGCCAAAGAGGGTCGCAGCCATGATGCCACCTGTGAGCCAACCCGTAAGCGGCCAATGTTCAACGACAGTAGCGTATGCTTCCTTGGGTGGCTGATAAAGTCGCCAGAAAGGAAGACGGGTGAAGAAGATGAAGGAGGCGAGAATATTCATGGAGAGTTTTGGGTTTAGAGTTAGAAGTATTTGGTGATGTTGGCATTGGCGAAGTTGTTCATCTCATTCATCATACGAACAGCAGAATCAACAATGGGGAAAGCACAAAGTGCACCAGTTCCCTCCCCCAGCCTCATCCCTAACGACAGGAGCGGCTCAGCACCCAGTGCATCGAGCATACGACGATGACCACTCTCATCGCCACAATGCCCGAATATCATATAATCTTTGGCTTCTGGATGGAGTTGACAGGCAGCAAGAGCACAGGCGGTCATGATGAAGCCATCAACAAGAACCATCATCTTCAATTCGGCCGCACGAAGCATAGCACCAACGGCTGCCACCATCTCAAAGCCTCCGAAATAACGGATAATGAGAGGGGTGAGGCAAGAGAGGCGAGGGGTGAGGTGAGAGGTAAAGTTGTCAAGGGCTTGGTGAAGGACATCACGCTTATGAGCGATACCAGGTGTGTCAAGCCCTGCTCCGGCACCAATACACTCATCAAGAGGAATCTGGCAGAAGAGGCTCATCCAGATGGAGGATGGGGATGTATTGGCAATACCCATCTCACCAAGGCAGATGAGATTGGAACCATCGGCATGAGCCATATCAACCAAGTCAATGCCAACTTGGAGTGTACGGTCGTATTCATCGGGAGTCATGGCAGGTTCGTAAAGGAAGTTACGGGTGCCACGTGCAATCTTGCGATTCAGGATATCTGGGATATGGGAAAGGTCGTAATCTACCCCCACATCCACAATATGGAGTTGGAAACCATGCTGACGGCAGAACATATTGACACCTCCCCCACCCTTGGTGAAGTTAATCATCTGTTGCCAAGTCACCTCACGAGGGGAGACACTGACACCCTCCCGTTCGATGCCGTGATCACCTCCTAACAAAAAATGACAGGGATGGGAGATTACAGGAGTGAGCGTCTGCTGAATGATGCAGACCTGCATAGCGAGAGTCTCCAAACGACCCAGCGCTCCTTTGGGCTTGTTCAGGTTATCAATCTTGTCTTGGATGAGGGGGCGAAGCGCCTCATTGGGGGAAGATATGTTGAATGTTTGCATAGCGCTTATACACTTACTTGATTTTCATTGGAATGCCGCTGACCATCAGGATGACCTCGTCAGCATGCTGAGCCACATATTGATTCATCCAGCCTTGCAGGTCGGTGAACTGACGTTGCACGGCATTGTCGCTCACCCCACCAGAGCCAATCTCGTTGGTCACGAAGATGAAAGTGGCATCTTGGCTCGTAAAGCGGTCGAATTCGCTTTTCAGGGCATCAAGGGCTTTGTCCACTTCTTGCAATTCAAAAAAGAAGTTGGTACACCAAAGGGTGATGCAATCAACGACTGCCACCCGTCCTGTCAACTCATGGCGGCTCAGGAATTTCTCTTCCTCGATGTTGTCCCACTCAGCACCCCGTCGCTCTTGGTGCTTGACGACACGCTGACGGAACTCATCGTCCCACACATGGGCTGTTGCCACATAGACGGGATGAGGTGAAAGGGAAAGGGCGAGACGTTCGGCATATTGGCTCTTGCCTGAGCGCTGACCACCAGTGATGAGGATGATTTTCTTCATATATTGATAGGAGTTAGGATTTATTGATAGAGGAAATACAAACCAAGACCTGCGAGATAGAATAAGAGAGGCACCAGAATTGCCACGCACTCTACCCCACGGTTGATGCGGATAGCGATGCGCATATCATCGGTGGTGAGGATACGGTCATTCTCGCCGATGAAGGGCTTGTCGAAGAGTTGTCCGAAATAAGTGTGAGGTCCACCAAAACGGCAATTGAGGATGCCAGCAAGGGCAGCCTCAGGATAGCCACTGTTAGGAGAAGCATGCTTGGAACCGTATTTAGCGACGAATCTCAGCAATGAGAACTTACCTGAAACTATCACCATCAGAAAGGCGGTGATGCGAGCAGGGATGAAGTTTGCCACATCATCGAGACGGGCTGCAAAGCAACCAAAGTCCTTATAGCGATCAGTCTTGTAACCAATCATGGAATCGAGGGTATTCACCATCTTATAAGCCAACATACCAGGCACCCCAGCTATGGCAAGCCAGAAGAGAGGGGCAATGACACCATCACTGAGGTTTTCGGATAAGGTTTCGAGTGCTGCCGTACGAATTTCCTGGGCAGAAAGTTCAGAGGTATCACGTCCCACGATACGAGCCACTTGCTGACGCCCCTCTTCAAGCGAACGGTCAACAGCAATGAAAGTCTGACGCACCTCTCGAATCAAGGTGGTACCCGCCAAACACCAGAAGATGATGAGAGCATGAAAGGTAACGAACAAGATTAGTGCTGCTGGCTCTTCAGAAATGGCGAGCAACAAAATCAGATCAATCATACCAACAAAACAGAAAACCGAAGAGACCAAGAAAATGGTGAGCAGGGCTCCCTTCAACTTGCGATGCTTGCCCTGATTGAATCGCTTTTCTCCCCATGCAATGAGTTTGCCGAAACCTACGACTGGATGCGGCATCCACTGAGGGTCACCCAACAGTAGGTCGAGTACCCAGCCCATCAGCAGAGGCAAAAGAAGCATGCCTCCAATGAGGAGGAAGATGGGGAAAGTGTATATCAGTGGATTCATGGGCGATGAAGGTATTGGATGATGGCAGCTACCAGCGCGTCGTTCTCTTCGGGCGATTGCGTGGCGAGACGGAAATGATGAGGAGTGAGACCTCGGAAATTGGAAGCATCACGAATAAGGATGCCATGCTGATGTGCCAAATAATCTTTCAGTTCGGCGGCTGTATGAGGATGAATGGTGCAGAGGAAAAAGTTGGTTTGAGTGTCGAAGACGGTGATACCATCTATAGCAGAAAGAGAAGCCTGAAAACGATGAGTCTCTTGAAGATAAACAGCAAGATCGGGAATGAGCTGAACACGATTGGTGAGCAACCACTTGCCAGCCTCCACCGCAAGGGCATTCACCGCCCAAGGGCGATACTGCTGACGAAGATAACGGATGATGCCCGCCGAAGCCGTGATATATCCTATCCGCAGTCCTGGGATACCATACTGCTTGGTCATCGAATGAATCTGGATGATGTTATTGGGGCACAGCATATCGGCAGGTCCTGGCACACGGCACATCGTATAATCCTCATACGACTGATCCACCACCAGCCATTCATGTGCCGCAGATGCCTCGATGACGATGTCCTCCTGCACCACCCTACCCGTTGGGTTATTCGGATTGCAGAGCCAACAAAGAGCAGCATCAGGACGCTCTTCATAGCCATACATCCGACACGCCTCCTCGTATTCGGAGAAGGTGGGATGATAGACATAGAAAGTCTTTCTGTCACGGAACGCCTGTGCAATCAGATAGATAGCATCAGTCGCCCCACTCGTCACCAGTACTTCGTCGGCATCTATACCATATTCATGAGCAATCATCGCCTCCAACGAATGGGGCGAGGGTTCTGGATAAGAGTGGATGACATGCATGTGACGACACAAGTGCGCCTCCAACTCCGAGAGGTCAGCATGGGCATAAATGTTGGAACTGAAATTCATACGGATGCCCGAATAATTGTGGATGTCGTCACCGTGACCGAATATCATTGATTGAACGTTATAAGTTGATAGAGCAGTTCCATATTGAGGTGCTGGCGCACATGCTCCGCCAACAGGTCGTATTGCTGTTCCTTGAAAGCGTGATAGTCGAAGGATTGGCTACGCTCCTTCATTTTTTCAGCAAAGGGCGCGAGCAGATCGTCAATGAAAGCAGCGTTGTCGAGGATGCCGTGAATGTAAGTACCCATACACTTCTCAGAGACCTTGTAGCCTTCAAGAGTCCCATCATCCATTGTGACCAATGGACGGTCGGGAGCATCGTCACAAGGATGTGTCTCGCCACAATGAATCTCGTATCCTTGCATGCCACCATTGAAAGACACCTGTCGGGTGGTTTTCTCTGCTGTGATGGTCGTACTAATGGGCAACAATCCCAATCCTGGCAAGCGTTCCATATTCCCTTCAATATGCTGAGGATCGCACACCTCCACACCCATCATCTGATAACCACCACAGAT
>Ga0265300_10001794_pt1 | contig 19547 bp, 12 predicted proteins | sample AusTroGonzalo_MG_FD_193482 | JGI IMG/M metagenome (GOLD analysis project Ga0265300, IMG submission 193482) | Bovine rumen microbial communities from tropical cattle in Woodstock, Queensland, Australia - Gonzalo_03 | ecosystem: Host-associated > Mammals > Digestive system > Stomach > Rumen ...
CATTATGGAAGATGTGATAATAATTGCCCTGATATTTATGCAGGTGGGAATGGTTGTTGGGTGAAGAGCCGGGATGCGGGCCATAGACACCCTTATACTTCCATGAGTTAGGGTCTGTGGGATTGTCGGAAACCATATAGCACATGGTACAGGTTTCCGGTTTCGATACGCTGATGCCCTGTTCCTGCTTGTATTTGTTCCAGTCGGCATCTTTGCGATTTGCCCAGTTAGAACAATAGGTATAGACAAACTTATCGTTCATGATATTCAGCTCGCTGGCCTCGAAATGATAGGGAGCCGGAATCTTGACAGCACTACCGTCGAGTTCGATCATCGAGGGCTTCAGCTTCGCGATTCGGGCATTATTGGGCTGAAGATCATTGCCTTGGTCGTTCGGATCGCCACCGCCGAAGGAAAGCCAGCCCGTGCCATTCTCATCGATCACCACTCCCGGGTCGAAGATCCAGTTGCAGGGCAGTGCTCCTGGGGTGTCACGATTAATGAGCGATGCCTTAAGTGGCGATGTCCAAGGACCTATTGGCGAATTAGCCTTCAACACGCCGACGCCATGGCTGGTGTTGGCAAAGTATAGGAAGAATTCCTCCTTGCCATCCTCTGTTGTACGCCATGTGACCGATGGTGCCCACGAGTTCATGAAACCTTTATACCAAGGATTGCCCGTCCACGAAGAACAGAGTTTTTGTACATCGATGGTGCCGTGGAAGGTCCAGTTGACCATGTCGTCGGTGGAGAAAACTACCAGCGACTTGATATCTCCATAGCCATTCTCGCCTTTTTTGCCGTTCTTAATAAACTGCTGATGGTCGTTGGAACCATAGACATACAGACGGCCGTTATACTCCAGAGCCGTAGGGTCTGCACAGAATACACAGCCACTGATAGGGTTAACCTGTCCTGGTTTCTTAAAATTGACAGCAGCGTCGTTCTGAGCATTTACATGGAGGCTCATAGCCATCATCATGGCAATAGTAAGGATTTGTTTCATACTTTATCTGTTTTTAATTGACGTGCAAAGGTACACATTATTCTTTGAAAAACCAAAATATTTTTCTGAATATTTGCAAAGTCCACTTATCAATCGCCCCTGACACTCATGGCTTTAGGTAAGTTTTCGTGTATTTATACACTCAATATCCGATATTTAGTGAATAGTGAATAGTGAAAAGTGAATAGTTTTATGTACCTTTGCAGGCGTTTTCGAAACTTAATTTAAATCAAGCTATATGTTTCATATTTATGAAGGATTTCATCTGGTAGAGACGTACCACAAGATGCGTCACCAGCGGAAGTATCATCCGGAAGACGGCACCAAGCGTGTCATTAAAATCGCCATTGTTGCAATAGTAACGCTCCTGCTCTGGAACATGCCGACGGAGTGGTTCGGTATTCAGAACCTGACAGTCATTCAGCAGCGCGTCATCGCAATCTTCGCCTTTGCCACACTAATGTGGATTCTTGAAATCGTATCATCGTGGGCCACTTCGATTGCAATCATGGTGCTAATGTTGCTCTTCTGTACAGACAGCGGTATCATGCCGATGGTGAACGAGGAAGAAGTGGGCAAACTGCTAAGCTACAAAGGTGTAATGGCCTGTTTCGCCGACCCTGTGATCATGTTGTTCATCGGTGGATTCGTTTTGGCCATTGCTGCCACGAAGACGGGCCTCGACGCCCAGCTCGCCAAGGTGTTGCTCAAGCCCTTTGGCACGAAAAGTGAGATGGTCTTGCTGGGATTCCTGCTGGTTACGGGTCTGTTCTCAATGTTTGTCTCTAATACGGCTACGGCTGCCATGATGCTGACATTCCTCACTCCCGTATTCCGTCAGTTGCCTCCTGAGGGCAAGGGCCGTATTGCCCTGGCCATGTCGATTCCAGTTGCCGCTAACCTCGGTGGTATGGGTACACCTATCGGTACGCCGCCAAACAATATCGCCCTGAAGTATCTGAATGATCCTGAAGGTCTGAACATGGGTCTTGGATTCGGTCAGTGGATGATGTTCATGTTCCCCTTGGTGGTACTGCTGCTGTTCATCAGCTGGCGCATCCTGCTGAAGTTCTTCCCGTTCTCACAGAAGACAGTAGAACTGAAGATTGACGGTGGTATGCAGAAAGGCATCCATTCTAAGATCGTCATCTTCACCTTCATCCTCACCGTGGCTCTCTGGCTTTCCGACCGTTTCACCGGTATCAACGCCAACACAGTGGCTATGGTTCCATTCTGTATCTTCGCCCTGACGGGAGTCATCAACAAGCGCGACCTGGAGCAGATTAACTGGAGTGTGATCTGGATGGTAGCCGGTGGTTTCGCCCTCGGTTATGGTCTGAATGCTTCCGGTCTGGCTGCCAATGCCGTGGAGAGTATCCCCTTCGGCGAATTCTCACCGCTGTTGATTCTCGTATTGGGAGGTGCCATCTGTTACGTACTGTCGAACTTTATCTCAAACTCTGCTACTGCCGCCTTGTTGATGCCTATTCTGGCTGTGGTCTGCGGTGCTATGGGTGATAAGCTCGCACCTATCGGTGGCACAGGTACTGTATTGATCGGTGTGGCCATCGCCGCCTCTTCGGCCATGATCCTGCCCATCTCCACCCCACCGAATGCGCTGGCCTTCGCCACTGGTTATGTTCAGCAGAAGGACATGTCGAAGATAGGTATTATCATGGGTATCCTTTCGATGGTATTAGGTTTCGGCCTGGTTTACCTGATGGGAACACTACATCTGATCTAAATAAAGATGCCCGCTGGTTGGCGGGCATCTTTATTTATCTGCAATCTTACGGAAACTCTGCAGTTTTTCACCATAGCAGAGGTCGCCACAATCACCGAAGCCCGGCACAATATATTTGTGCTCATTCATGCCCTGGTCGATGGCAGCACACCATATTGTAGACCCTTCGGGCAGTGCCTCTTTCACCACCTCGATACCCTCTGGGGCAGCTATCACACAACAGAGATGGATCTTCTTTGGCTTTCCCGTCTGAAGTAATGACTCAATAGCCGCCGCCAGACTACCACCCGTAGCCAACATCGGATCGACAATCAGCAATGTTTTGTTCTTCACACTCTGGGTAGCAATATACTCTGTATGCACTCCCACCTCAGTATGCTCACGATTGATATACATGCGGAAGGCGGAAACGAATCCGTTGTCGGCCTTATCAAACACATTCAGGAATCCCTCATGGAAAGGCAGTCCGGCACGCAGCACCGTCGCTATCACGATATCATCTTTCGGCAGGGGAATATCAAGGGTGCCGAGGGGTGTGGACACTGTCTTCGGTTTATACTCTAATGTCTTCGACAGTTCGTAAGCCATGATCTCACCGATACGCTTGATGTTGTGGCGGAAGAGAAAACGGTTACGCTGATAATTCTTGTCACGCAACTCCGACATATACTGATTAAGTATTGAGTTGCCCTTGCTAAAATCAATAATTTCCATAAGCTTGGTTTTTAGAGATCTGTTTACGCGATGCCACGGAGCTGCTGACGCACCAACTTCCTGGCAGTTCCCAACCGATGCTCCACACTTTTATAGCCTTCGCCTAGACGTTCTGAGATTTCAGCAACCTTCATACCTCCATAGATATGCAGGCGATAGATCTCACGACAGTTCTCAGGCACACGGGCCAAGCCATGCTCCAACTGCTCCGTGATGTCGCGGATGCTCAGTACGGACTCGGCGGATTCATCGATGGAATCGGTGTTTTTCAGGTAATGCTCATACGCTTCAAAGTGAGTACGACGGCGATAGAAATCGGCTATCAAGTGGCGTGCTGTGGTATAGACCAAGGCTGGCAAGGTGATGTCGGTAATCATCTTGTCTGAGGTCAAAAGGCGGAGGAACACGTTTTGCACGAGATCCTCCGCTTCGACCGAATTGCCGAGACGACTGCTGGCATAGGCCAGCAGCTCGGCACGGTGAGTAACGTAATAATTGGTTAAAGTTAGAAATTTATTCATTGATCATTTGATCACTCATTCACAACCTTCTGAATGGTACCATCCTCATTGTAGAACAAGCGCTGCACTTTGAGTGAGCGCAGATGAGTGATATCGTTAGAAGGTACACAGTCGTGATAGAACAGGAACCACTCGCCCTTGTACTGCACGATGCTATGGTGTGTGGTCCAACCTACAACGGGATCGAGGATGACACCCTGATAAGTGAATGGGCCATAAGGATTGTCACCGATGGCATAGCAAAGAAGGTGGCTGTCGCCTGTGGAGTAGCTGAAGTAATACTTGCCGTTATACTTGTGCATCCATGAAGCCTCGAAGAAGCGGTGAGGATCACCTGCCTTCAGGGGCTGACCGTCCTTATCGATGACAAGCACCGAACGTGGAGCCTCAGCAAACTGCAGCACATCATCGCTCATTTTTACAACAAAACTCGACAATGCTGGAATATCTGCAGGTGCGAAGAGCTGGGTCTTCTTATCAGCAGCAGGACCAAGGTCGACACCCTCTTTCACTAATTTCTGAGGAGCCTGATACCACTGGAGCTGTCCACCCCAGAGTCCGCCGAAATAGGTATAGATCTGTCCGTCGTCATCTTTAAAAACACTGGGATCAATACTGAAAGAGCCACGGATGGGATGCTCCTGGGGAATAAACGGGCCCTCAGGCTTATCGGCGATGGCCACACCCAGATGGAACACACCATTATAGTCCTTGGCAGAGAAGATGAGGTAATATTTGCCATCCTTCTCAACAACATCATTGTCCCACATCTGCTTCTCAGCCCAGGGCACCTGATCTACATGCAGAATCATGCCATAATCGGTCACCTCACCATTTTCCACATCTTCCATGGAGATTACGTGATAATCTTTCATCTGGAAATGACCGCCATCGTCATCGAAGGCAGCACCTGCTTCCCAGTCGTGGGAAGGATATACAAACAACTTTCCGTTAAACACATTGGCAGAAGGGTCTGCATAATAATCTTTGGGATAAAGATAACGCGGTTTCATTTTGCTTTGGATTTTAATATAGGGTTATACTTATTATAATTCTATTTCATCTTGTCCGGCATGTTTCCGGCGTGCTGCCAGTTCTGCCTGCATATTCTCATTATACTCCTTAGTGATGGGGTAGAGATAGAGGGCGGCGATGCCCACGCAGAACAGCAAAGCAGGCACGATGCTCGACACCAGACGGATACCTTCCATAGCACTCTCATTCTGAATCGATACGCTGCCTGGCTGGTAGCCAAAAGCAGAGATGATCACACCAGCCACAGCACCACCAAGTCCCAGACCTACCTTCAGGGCAGCAGTAATGCCCGAGAAGCAGAAGCCCGTAGCACGACGATAGTTCTCATACTCGATATGATCGGCCACATCGGCTATCATGGCCCACAGCAAAGGAATGGTGGGTGCATAACTCAACGACTTCATGATGTTCAGCACAAACAGGAGACCCACATCAGTAGGCGAAGGCAGATAGAACAGGAAGGTAAAGAAAGCCGTCAGTGTCAGACAGACAATGAACACCTTCTTCTTACCATATTTATTGGCCAGATAGCGCGACAACGTGATCACACCAATAAACTGCACAACTGCTGCTACTACATTAAAGAAGGAGAAGCCCACAGCATAGGCATTGTCTATGGAATCGACCAATTTGAACACACGGAGGAAATCATAGAGCGACTTCTGATCGACATTATACTGGAAATAGAAGCTCATGGCCGAGCTCCACATGGCCAACGTGATAAACAAAGCGAAGGTCAACAAGAATAATGCCGACCATGGAATGTCGGAAAAGGTACTCTTGATATCCTCCTTGATATTCACCTCCTGACGGGGAGGTGGCTGGATGCGCTCGCGACTGACATAAAATGCTACTATAAATAACATGAGGGCGACACACGCGAAAATAGAAATAGTAGACAGCCAACCCTGCTGAGGATTATCGTGACCGAAGTGCTTCACCATCGGCAAGGTCAGACCCTGCACCACAAACTGGGCGATGGTCACGGCGATGAAACGGATGGTGGTAATGCTCGTACGCTCCTTGATATCACTCGTCATCACACCACCCAAAGAGGTATAAGGTATGTTGTTCGACGAGTACACCGTCATCAACAGCACATACGAGATAGTGGCATAGACAGCCACCATCGCCTTGTCTTCGATGCCGGGATTATAAAAAGCAAGGATATAGAATACGCAGAAAGGTATGGCAGTCCAGAGAATCCAAGGACGGAACTTGCCCCAACGCGACTTCGTTCGATCTGCCAGAAGTCCTACTGAGGGGTCGACGATGACTGACGAGAGACTGCCTATCATTAGAATACTGCCTGCCACAGTACCATCGAGTCCAAAAACATCGGTGTAGAACTTCAATTGGAACATCACCATCATCTGGAACACGAGATTAGCGGCTGCATCTCCAAGGGAGTAGCCCACTTTTTCACCAAATGATACTTTCTGGTTGATGTTTCGTTTCATGCCGCAAAGTTACGTACTATTACGAAAAATGACGTTTTCATTTGTCACAGATGCTTTGTGCTGTGTTTCATTTGGCAAGAAAACACGAAAAAATACCGAAGGAATCGAGATTTTTTTATATATTTGCAGCATGTTTATAAAGAAACTATCGATTATACTACTTGCCATCATCTGCGTTTCACTGGTTGCAGACGCAGAAGTCAGGCTGCCCCAATTGTTTCAGTCGGGCATGGTCATGCAACGTGGCAAACCTATTCCCGTATGGGGTTGGGCCAATCAAGGAGAACAAGTCACTATCACCTTTCAAAAGAAGTCATACACCACAACGGCCGACGATCAAGGCCGCTGGCGTATTGATCTTCCCAAGATGAAAGCCGGAGGCCCATTCCAATTGACAGTTAATCAATTGACAATTGACAATGTGCTCATCGGCGATGTGTGGCTGCTCTCAGGACAGTCGAATATCGATGTGACCATCGAGCGTGTCTATCCACAATACGTCAACGAGATCGATGAGTTCAATAACGATCAGGTGCGTCTGTTCCGTGTACAGAACGAGACATCCACACATGGCGTGAAAGACGATATCCGTCCCACCAACATCAACTGGAAGCCGCTGACCAAGCAGAATGCATGGCTCTTCTCGGCCGTGGGCTCATTCTTAGGCAAACGGATGTTTGAGAAAAATAAGGTGCCGCAGGGTATCATCGTCAACAGCTGGGGCGGTACACCCATCGAAGCATGGATATCGAAAGACTCGCTACAGAAAGACTATCCCATGCTCGTGAAGCGCACGGCCATCTACGAGAGCGACAACTACGTGAGAGCCCAGATGCAGGCCAATGGTGCTGCCGGCAGACAATGGAACGAGATGCTTGACAAGGCCGATGCCGTACAGGACTATATCCAACCTGCATTTCAGGATGCCGATTGGAAGACCATCAACCAGGACAACTGGAGCTGGCGGGGTACAGGCACCGTATGGCTCCGACAGCATATTATTATAGATAAGGTACACGCGGGAAAGCCAGCCCGCTTGTTGCTGGGTACCCTCTACGATCAGGATGTCACTTATCTGAACGGCCAACAGATTGGCAGCACCGGCTATCAGTATCCCCCTCGCCGTTATGATATCCCCGAAGGACTGCTCAAAGAGGGCGATAATGTGATAGCCATCCGTTTCATCAACAAAAACGGTGCCGTTCACTTCATCCCCCAAAAGCCCTACATGCTCTGTTTTGGAGAAGATCGTTTTTCGCAGAACCCCATGCCGCAGGATGTGATTCCCCTCGGCAAAGAGTGGAAATTCCATCTCGGTGCAGAGATGCCGTCCTGCCCTGGTGGCGATGTATCGCTGCAGAACTTGCCTACAACGCTTTATAATGCCGTGCTCTATCCTTTGGCTCCTTATGCCATCAGCGGCGTGGTATGGTATCAGGGCGAGTCGAATACTGGCAATCCTGCCCCCTATGCCGACTATCTGAAAAAACTAATGGGTTGCTGGCGCGACCGCTGGCAGGACCCACAGATGCCCTTCTGCATTGTCCAATTGGCCAACTATGACGGCCGTCAGCAGACAGGTTTCCCAAGACCCATCGTCTATCCTACAGAACCCGTGAACAGCGGCTGGGCACAGTTGCGTGAGGCTCAGCGCACAGCAGCTCAAGCAGATCTCTACGCAGAATTAGCGGTTATCAATGACTTAGGTGAGACCGTTGACATTCATCCTCTCCGTAAGAAAGAGGTTGCAGAGCGTATTGGTCTCTGCTTCGACCGTCTGGTGTTCAACAACAAGAAAGTAACGCTCTCGCCCAAGGTCATAGATAGTCAATGGACAATGGATAATGGACAATGGATAATTACCCTCACCCTCGACCAACCCATACAACCTGGCACGCTTCAGGAGTTTGAAATTGCCGGCCCCGACGGAAAGTTCGTGAATGCCGAGGCCACAGCCAATGGCAATCAGATTGAAGTGAGAGCGGTAGCAAACTCTCAACTCTCCACTCTCAATTCTCAACTCAAAGTGCGTTACGCCTGGAAAGACGATCCCAAGGCCTCCGTGCGCTCACAGAGTGGTCTCCCCATGTCCTCCTTCGAACTGAAGCTGAATGAATAAATATGTTATTAAATAATATGTTAGTATGTTACTCTGTCTTTAAAAAAAGTTACTCTGTCTTTAAAAAATATTCTGTCTACATTAATATCTAAAATAAAATTATTATGTCAACAACCAACGAAACCAAAGGCTTTTACAAGCTTTCCTGGCTCCAGCGCATCGGCTTCGGCTCAGGCGACCTGGCGCAGAACCTGATCTTTCAGGTTATTTGTACTTACCTGCTGTTCTTCTACACCGACATCTACGGACTGACGCCGTCGGCTGTGGCTGTCATGTTCCTGGTGGGAAATGTAGCAAACGTCATCTGGGACCCCATTGTGGGCGCCTTGATTGACAAGAGTAATCCCCGTTACGGAAAATACCGCTCCTATCTGCTCTATGTGGGTATTCCCCTTTCGGGCTTCGCCATCCTGTGCTTCTACAATGGCTTTGCGCCGTCGCTGATCTATGCCTACGTGACCTATATCTCCATGCAGCTGCTCTACACGTTCATCAACGTACCCTACGGCGCACTGAACTCCTCGCTGACGCGCGATACCGACGAGATCACTATCCTGACCTCAGTACGTATGTTCATGGCCAATCTCGGTGGTCTGGCAGTAAACTCTGGTCTGCCCTTGTTTATCGCCCTGATTGCCGGCGCACCGTCAGACAGTCTGCCGAAAGACCCATCGGCCTGGTTCACCACAATGACCATCTACGCTATCGTAGGCTTCTGCCTGCTCTTGTTCTGCTTCACGCAGTGTAAGGAGCGCGTGGTGATGGATGCCTCCACAACAGAAGACGTGAAGGTCAGCGACCTGTGGATGGAGTTCCTGCGCAACCGTCCTCTGCGCGTGCTTGCGTTCTTCTTCATCACCGCCTTTGCCATGATGTCTGTGGGTAATGCCGCCGGTGCCTATTTCATGAACAGCAATCTGCACGGCTCAGCCGAGCAGTTGTCCATCTTCATGGCCCTGGGCTCTATCCCCGCCTTCATCTTCATGCCGCTCGTACCTTGGTTCAAGCGCATGGTGGGCAAGAAGAACATGTTCTATCTGTTCCTCGGTGCTGCCATCATCGGTATGGCGATGCTCTATTTCATCTCGAAGATGGAAAGCCCCAGCATGATGATGATCTATATCGCCCAGTTCATCAAGTCTACGGGTGTGATCGTGGCCACCGGTTATATGTGGGCACTGGTTCCTGAGGTCATCTCCTATGGTGAGTACACCACAGGCCGTCGTATCTCTGGTATCGTGAATGCCCTGACGGGACTGTTCTTCAAGGCCGGTATGACCTTCGGAAGCATCGTCGGTCCTGCCGTCCTGGCATACGTGGAATACGACAGCAAGGTCATCGAGCAGACACCTCTGGCCCAAGAGGGTATCCTCTGGCTGGTCTGCGTCATCCCCGCCATCCTGCTCGGCCTGGCCATCTTCATCATTTCGAAGTATGAACTCACCGACGAGGTCATCGACGATATCAACAAGAAGATCGAAGAGCGCAGTAAGAACCAAGAATAAAGTATCTAATAACCATTCATAAATAACCCCCTCGTTTTTCCGAGGGGGTTATTAAGCTAAAGACTATGTTACAGATCCGCTGCAAGAACAACAATGTGACTAAGAGTTTCCCCGAAGGAACCTCTCTGTTGGACATCTATCAGGAATTTGCCGAGGAGATACAACTCCCCTATCCCGTCGTCTCGGCCAAAGTGAATAACGTGTCACAGGGACTGAAGTTCCGCGTGTTTCAGAACCGTGACGTGGAGTTTCTGGATGCCCGCGAGGGCAGTGGCCACCGTGTGTATGTACGTTCGCTCAGCTTTGTGCTCTACAAGGCGACACAGGACGTGTTCCCTGGTTCAAAACTCTTTATCGAGCACTCACTCTGCCGGGGATATTACTGCAATTTCAAGAAGTCAGGAGTCAGGAGACAGGAGTTGGGAGAGAAGGTGACAGACGAAGATGTGGAGCGCATCCGTCAAAGGATGCAGGAAATCATCGACCTCGACATGCCCTTCCGTCGGACGGAAGCCACTAACGAGGAAGCAATCCGGGTCTTCACGGAACGAGGCTTTACCGACAAGGTGAAATTGTTAGAGACCAGCGGACAAATCTATAGCGACTATTACACGCTGGGCGATACCGTTGACTATTATTACGGGCCGCTGGTGCCAAGTGCCGGCTATCTGAAGGTATGGGGGCTGGAACGCTACGAAGAGGGTATGTTGCTGCGGGTGCCCGATTGGTATAACCCCCTGAAACTGGCAGAGAAAGTAGATCAGCCCAAGACCTTCGGGATGTTTGCGGAAAAGACACACTGGGATATCATCATGCGACTCTCGAATGCGGGCGATGTGAACAAGGCCATCAAGCGTGGTTATGCCTCAGAACTGATACAGGTGTCGGAGGCCTTGCAGGAAAAGAAGATTGTGCAGATTGCCGAGGAGATAGAGCGCCGCTTCCACCGTGAGGAGAATCCCACAAAGATGGTGCTCATCACAGGTCCCTCCAGTTCAGGAAAGACGACCTTCTGCAAACGACTGTCGGTGCAGTTGCTGGCTTGCGGTCTGAGACCCGTGTCGTTCTCTACCGACGACTATTTCGTCAACCGCGTAGACACGCCAAAGCTTCCCAATGGCGACTACGACTTCGACAATATCGAGACGGTGGAATATTCGCTGCTTGAGGATCATCTGCTGCGTCTGATGCAAGGCGAGAAAGTGGAGATACCCGAATACAACTTCGTCACGGGCAAACGCGAGTATAACGGCAAAAAACTTAAGCTGTCAGGCGATACGGTGCTGATCATCGAAGGTATCCATGCCCTGAACCCCTTGCTGACGAAGAAGATTCCCGATACCCTGAAGTATAAGATCTATATCTCTGCCCTCACCAGCATCTCGCTCGACGACCACAACTGGATTCCCACGCGCGACAACCGACTGTTGCGCCGTATCATCCGCGACTACAACAAGGGCGCCTATACCGCCCAGCAAACCATCTCGCAGTGGAAGAACGTCTGTCTGGCTGAGGACCAGTGGATCTTCCCCTATCAGGAGACTGCCGACGTGATGTTCAACTCAGCCCTCAACATCGAATTTGCCGTGCTGCGCACACATGCAGAGATTATCCTTGCTTCTGTGCCGCGCAACTGTCCGGAATACGCTGAAGCTCACCGTCTGCTGAAGTTCATCCACTATTTCCTGCCCATCAGCGACAAAGAAATACCGCCCACGAGCATCATGAGAGAGTTCGTAGGCGGCAGCAGTTTCAAGGATTCAGCGTTCTAATTCTTCACGAGTCTCACTTCGTAGATCTCGCCAATCTGCTTACGCGGCTTGGCGACGAACTTCACGCGTACCTGTTTCTTGCCCTTGAGGAGTTCCTCAGGTACAGGATAGGTCTCGTACTTGAATTCAGAGACGCGGTACTTGCCGGTGTTGTTGACTTCCTTCACCAGCACATCGTCGACGAGGATGTCAAACTCGTGACTCTTCCACTCGCCTACACCCCAGTATTTCAGACGGAGCGAGAGGTCGGTCTGACCACCCGTCTGCATCAGATAGCTGAAGTAATGGCCATTGCTGGCATCGCGGAAGAAGACATCGTTGGTATTGCCCACCTGCGAGCGATCGGTCTCCATAAAGTGATCGGCCTCAGGCTGCTGCTCACCGGGCTGCACCTTGTCGACAGTACGGGCCTCGAGTGCCTGACGCTCCTGCTCCTGCTTGGCCAGATTATCGAGATAACTTTTGTAACTATCCTCAGAAAGGGCGAGCCAGTACATCATATAACGGGCATCGTGGAGCTCGAAGAAAGGCTGGAGTTCACTACGAATAGCGTTCTCCATCTTGGTGCTGAGGGTGAAGTGCAAAGGTTTACCAACAATGGGCTGCAACTGATTGGCGATGTCCTCTAAGTTGTTATTGACGAGGATAGGGGCTTCATTGATAGGCAGTTTCTTACCACTTGCATACTGTCCGAAGCGACTGTCATCGGCAACGAGGTGAGCCAGATCCTCCGTACCCGTCTTGGCTGCAAGCATGATAGGACCATGCATCATGGCTATATACTGCGGCTCATTGGGCAGATATTTGATACTGTTGTGCATCGGGAAGGTGATATCCACCACATCGCCCTTCTTCCACTGACGACTGATGGCAACATACGACGACGGACCAGTAATGATGCTGACGGGCTGGCCATTCACCTTTACCTCAAACTGTCCGGGCTTCACCCAACCGGGATAGCGCACCTGAAGCGTGAACTGGCCCTTACCCTGGGCGATGATAAACTTGCTGGTCTCTGCATAGGGGAAACCTGTCTCCTGACGAAGCGTCACATTCTTCTCCTTCCAGTTCAGCTCTGAGGCCACGAAGAGATTCACGAAGAGGTTATCACCCTTCTTGGTGTAGATGAACTGACCGTACTTACCGTGATTCTCCATTCCTGTACCTACGCAGCACCACATAGCCTCGTTGGGAGCCGAGTAGTTGCGATAATGACGGGGACGGGCTGGTGTGAAGTAAACATAACCGCCATGCTCCGGATGCTGTGAGGAAAGGATGTGGTTGAAGGTGGCCAACTCATAAAAGTCGGCAAACCGTGCCTCTGGATTGCGGCGGTGCAGTTCCTCCGTCAGTTTCAGCATGTTATTGGTGTTACAGGTCTCCGGACCATCAATATCATTGATGAAGTCCATACAGGCCTCCTTGCTGGGGAAATGCTCACGACGGCTGTTGCCACCGAAAGCCAACGAACGTTCACCCGTAACGATGTCCCAGAAATAGATACTGGCATTGTGATAAGTCTCGTCGCCTGAGAGTTCAGCAATACGCTCAAAGCCCACCACCTTGGGCACCTGAGTATTAGCGTGCATGTTGTCGAGACAATCCTGTCGCTGTGACAATGGATTCAGCAACCGGCGATGCGAGAAGCGCTTAGCTACATCGAGGTATTTCTTGTCGCCCGTGATGGCGTATGCATCAGCCAGCACCTCGTTCATGCCGCCGTGCTCTGTATGAAGCGTGCGCTCCACCTGCTCGTCAGTGAGTCCAGCCGTCAGGTCGATGGCCCAGTCACAGAAGCCAAGGAAGAGTTGCTTGGCCTGCTCATTACCACAATACACCCAGGCATCACGCAAGCCGGCATACATCTTGTGGATATTATAAAAAGGAACCCATGCCCCACTATAGGCACCGAAGTCACCCTTTTTGTAAGTCGACCAGATACGGTCGCTACCTGGAACGCCGCCCACGTAGCCCTTGCCCCACTCGGGGTGATTCTTCGCATTGGCATCGGCACAAGCCTGAAGTTCGCTGATGAAGTATTCCATTCGTTCCTTGCAGCCCTTATCGCCCATCGCCGCATTGATGGCCATCGCCGTCAGATAATGACCACCCACATGACCATCGAGACCATCCCAGTTGGGATAGCTTTTCGCTTTTGGAGTCAGACCTGCCTCCTTGAGATAAGGAGCCAGCAGACGGTCGCAGTCGTACTGCAACAGCGTCTTGATGTTCAGGTCGCGGGCCTTCTTCAATGGACCGTCGAGCAAGGTAACATCACCAAGTGAAAACTCATCGGCATAGAGCCGATCCTGCGCCATGATGCTGCCTGCTGCAAGGAGCATCACACTAAAGAGATAAAGTCGAATTCGTTTCATCTATAAACTATAAACTGTAAACTATAAACTATTTCTGTTGCAAAATTACAAAAAAGTTCATAATTCATAGTTCATAGTTCATAGTTTTTTCGTAATTTTGCCACCAGTAATCAAAAACAAAACAATATGAAACGAATCACCTCTATTCTATGCTTCTTTGCACTCTGTGCGGGCACTGCTTTTGCCCAAAGCGGGTATCCTTATACCCAAGTTCCGTTCACCGCTGTCAAGATCACACCCAACACTTTCTGGGGCGATCGTATCCAAGCCGCACGAGAAGTCACCATCCCTTTGGCATTCTCGAAATGTGAGAGTGAGCATCGCTATAAGAACTTCGAGATGGCGGCCTATACCCTGCAACATCCAGGACACCCTGGTCTACAGACACCCGCATGGGACGTTGCCAAGTTTATGGGCTTTTCGTTCGATGATACCGATGTCTACAAGACCATCGAAGGTGCCTCGTATGTCCTTCAGACCTACCCAGACGCGAAGTTAAAAGCGTATATCGACTCTGTACTTGATGTTGTAGCAGCTGCTCAGGAGCCCGACGGCTATCTCTATACCGCCCGCACCATTAACCCTCAGCATCCCCACGGCTGGGCTGCCAATAAGCGTTGGGCAGCGGAGGAGCATGCAAGTCATGAGCTCTATAACCTCGGTCACATGGTAGATGCCGCCTGTGCCCACTATCAGGCTACAGGCTCCACAAAATTCCTCGACATCGCCAAGCGCTATGCCGACTGCGTGGTGAGAGAGGTTGGTCCCAACCCAGGACAGGCTTGTGTGGTGCCTGGTCATCAGATTGCCGAGATGGCCCTCGCCCGGCTGTATGTGCTTCTTTCTTCTCTCCCCCTTCCTAAGGGGGAGCAAGAGGGGGTTCGAAAGTATTTGGACGAGGCCAAGTTCCTGCTTGACTATCGTGGTAAGACGCCCCACAAGGACGTCTACTCGCAGAGCGACAAGCCCGTGGTGGATCAGACAGAGGCTTGGGGACATGCCGTCCGTGCGGGTTATATGTATGCCGGTATGGCCGATGTCGCCGCCCTCACACAAGACTCCAGCTATATCAAGGCCATCGACACCATCTATGAGAACATCGTCTCACGCAAATACTATCTCACGGGAGGCGTGGGTGCCCGTCATGGTGGAGAGGCCTTCGGTGCCGACTACGAACTGCCCAACCTAACGGCCTACAACGAGACCTGTGCTGCCATCTCTATGGTGTATCTTTTCGAACGTATGTTCCTGTTGCATGGCGATGCTAAATACATCGACTGTCTCGAGCGCACTTTATATAATGGTGTCATCAGCGGCATGAGTGTCGACGGAGGAAAGTTCTTCTACCCCAACCCGCTGTCGAGTGACGGACGTTACCGTTTTAATGCCGATGGTACATTGACGCGCCAGCCTTGGTTCGGTTGTGCCTGCTGTCCCTCAAACCTTTGTCGCTTCATTCCCTCTATGCCAAGCTATATCTATGGCGTTCGAGATAATGATCTTTACGTGAATCTTTTTGCAGCCAACACAGCCACCCTCGCTTTGGGAGGCAAGAGCGTGACCATCCAGCAGGAGACCAACTACCCATGGGAAGGCGATATCGCCATCAAAGTGATACAGAACAAAGCCAAGGCCTTTAATATGATGATCCGTATACCAGGGTGGGTACAGAGCAAGGTGGTTCCTAGCGATCTCTATTCATATAATGACGATATCTTCAGTACCTACGAGATTACCGTCAATGGTCAGAAGGTCGACGGTGAATTGGAAAACGGCTATATGGTCATCAACCGCAACTGGAAGAAGGGCGATGTGGTCCGCATCCATTTCGACATGCCCGTTCGTACGGTAGTAGCCAATCCTCGTGTGACTGACGACCGTGGACGCATCGCCATAGAGCGTGGACCACTGGTCTATTGTGCAGAGTGGGCCGATAACGAGGGCATCAATCCCCACCATCTGCTGCTTTCACGCAAGCCTCAGTTTAACGTGCTGCCTGCTTATCGTATCGAGAACAAAGAGGCCCAATCTTCAAATCTTCAATTCTTCAATTCTTCAATCCTTCAATTTTTCAACGTGACTGCCATCTCCGCCCAGGCTCAGGAAGCCTCCATCTCTGACGATGGTAAACTTACCGCCAAGGATGTCACCATCAAGCTCATCCCCTACTACGCCTGGAACCATCGTGGAGCCGGACGTATGGATGTCTGGCTTGCCCGCAGCCTCAGCGGCCTCGAAGATTAATTACACCGCAAAAAATTCCTACCTGTGCCTTGCTTTGGCACAGGTTTTTTGTATCTTTACGGTGTCATTCAAATGGTTACACGTAAACTATTCTTCGTCGGGTTTACCAAAGTCCTTTATATGGCCTTCGGCAATCATCTCCGCATAGTGCTGATGACGCTTGTGGTAGATAACGTGGAAGAAGAATGGCTCTGCCACGCCGTCAATCTTGATTTCATCATCACACACATCAACCCGTTGCTGCGAAACATATCTCTTAAACATCGCAGAGAACATTCGGCTACGATATTCCTGAACCGTCATGTTTTTCTTCTGGTTAGGCACAAGATGAATGAAGTCGCAAAAGTAACTCAATATCACGTTTGGCATTCGCTGCATCAAGTCGGCTATGCACTCTTCTATCTGACGGAGTACCTTGTGACTCGTGATGTTCTGTCCTTTCACTCGAGCCAAACCAATCTCAACGACCTCAATGCCTTGTGTATTCAGTTGGTCTAACAGATTGTCAGCAATAATTCCGCTACGGTCGGTTGTGAACTGTAGCTTATACTCATCGCCACCCTCTGAGTACAGAGAATATACTTCTGTCATTAGACGTAGATAGTTTTCGTAGGCTTAGTTTCGTCTGAGCACAATCTCTCAATCCACAAATACTTCTGAACGCCTATTTTGCGGATATGCTCCTCCAGTTTCCTGGAAGGATTCTTGATAGTAATAGTCCTTGAATTACTCATAATTATACTCTTTCTGGGTGCAAAGATAGAAACTATTTCTGAGATTTCCAAATCTTTCGCCCGAAATCTTCATTTAACATTGTCTCCCCACCCCCATTATTATGGGAATTAGGACAAATTCGTGGCAATTCGTTTCAAAGAAAAACCACTCGCTTTAAACCTCTCCCAAGAGATTTTATCCGTTTGTATCAGTATGTCAAAAGACTATTTACGTCTTGATAGTCCACGAGGACTCACGGGACCTGTCCCCATGAGCTACGCAATCGCTCGAGCTCTGCTCGCTTGCTACCCGCTCGAACTTGTTCGCTTGCCAGAGCAAGAACGGGACGCAATAACCCTGCCTTATTGCGCCATAAGGCAGGGTTATTGGGAAATAAGGGTGGGTTATTCAAGACACTTTCCTTTTCCCGGGTTATCGTACCCCTTCTACACCCCTCTTACTATAGCACCCACCCTCTTTAGAGAGGGGTGGGTCTATATAAGGAGGGGGTTACGAAGGTGGTGAGATGACCACGGCCAGGTCGAACACTTTGCCATTAAAACACAGGAAGTCCTCTTCGGGCACGTCGGTATCGGCCATGATCCGGCAACCGTCGAGTTTCCTGGGCGACGGTGTTATCTGGGAGGCCTCACCAGCCCGGGCGAGTTCCTCTCTTACGGGGTCCTTTTTTCTGTTCATTACTGTCTCATTTTATTACCTAAATTTCGTTAGACATTCGTTACCCTTGCAAGGTCGGCACAAAGATACGAATATCATTCCAACCAACCAAGAAAACAATGTCACTACAATGACACTTTCGAACGTACTCACTTTGGCATCGGTACAAATGTAACACGGGGACTTATATCGGCGGGGGATGTAACAAAAGAACCGTCCCCGTGTTACATAGAAGATCTGCAATCTGCTGACGGTTCCTGTCTCAGTTCAGATTCAGGCCTGTCTCGTATAATGACCTTCCCTGAGAAACCAAAAATATTTACCTGATAATAAAAATACTTAGGCTTGAAAAAAATTTTCGTAGGCTTGAGAATTTTATTTTGTAGGCTTGGAAAAATATTTTTGTAGCCTTGGGATTTTTTTCGTAAGCCTAATAATTTTATTTTCTGGGCTAGATTATTTTAAAAGCCAAGCCTGAAGAAATAGCAAACCACAACTGGATTTTTTCCAAGGCAAGGTAAATGTTTCTTACATCCAGACTAGATAAGTCAGATTTCCAAGTCTCATGTCTCAAAAAGCCAGAAAGCACGCGCCCCAAAAAAGAGAAACAAATCTCCATAATATACCATCACAAAAGCTCAGCCGCCGTGAAGCGACTGAGCTTCTTCGTCAAGGAAACCGTCATTCTTCCAATTGATGCCTTCGCTATTGCTCTTCATGCTGTTGACGTAGCCTTAAAATACAACTACTTTCGAATTGGGCAAGATTCTCAAAAGCATTTCTTTAAATATCGTTCAATTTTAACGTAATATATTGATTATTAGAGGGCTAATTATATGCATCAATTCCAAAAGAAATAAGATAAGAAAGAATAGTAGTACCTTGCAGTATAACAAGTGAGTTATCTCAGTTGCATAGCGATAAATGAACAGAATGTATTGAGATTTCACTTTTATGCCCAAAAATTTGGTAATCTCAGGAATAATACGTATATTTGCAGCAAGAAAACTTATGTAATAATATTCAAACCCAACATTCTATGACTGCTCTTATTTCTGTTATTCCTATTCTATTACTCATCATATTGATGATGGGTTTTAAAGTGTCTGGCTACAAAAGTGCAATAATCACGCTTGTTGTAACCATCCTGTTGGCCCTGTTTGCCGTTCCGGCTATGGGCATCATTCCTGAGAAGTATGCAGGGCTTTCTATCTATGGCATCACCCTATGGTCGGTGATCGAAGGATTCCTCAAAGCGTGCTTCCCGATTATTCTGATTATTATCTGTGCCATCTTCAGCTACAATATTCTTTGTGAGACGAAGGAGATTGAGACCATCAAGACGCAGTTTATCCAGATGACCTCTGATAAAGGTCTTTTGGTATTGCTCCTGACCTGGGGCTTGGGTGGTGTGCTCGAAGGTATGGCCGGCTTCGGTACGGCTGTGGCTATCCCTGCAGCCATCCTCATCGGACTGGGTTTTAAGCCGATGTTCTCTGCCGTGATCTGTCTGGTGGCCAATACAGTGGCTGTGGGCTTCGGAGCCGTAGGACTGCCTGCCACAACGCTTGCCAATCAGGTGGCCGCCAGTGGTGTAGCGACACCAGAGGAACTCTGCGAGGTGGCCACGTTCATCATCCTGCAGCTCTCGCTGATGTTC
>Ga0265300_10001795_pt1 | contig 19546 bp, 18 predicted proteins | sample AusTroGonzalo_MG_FD_193482 | JGI IMG/M metagenome (GOLD analysis project Ga0265300, IMG submission 193482) | Bovine rumen microbial communities from tropical cattle in Woodstock, Queensland, Australia - Gonzalo_03 | ecosystem: Host-associated > Mammals > Digestive system > Stomach > Rumen ...
GCCGCTGATGGACAGGTCTCCGGTGCGGCTGTTTTCGAAGATAAGGTATAAGCCGCTGGCGTGCAGCCGTTTCCCTTCACCCGGGTAATTGTAGTCGGCATTGAAGCGCTCCCGGCCCGCGCTGCTAGCCGTCACCACACCCTGGGCGTTCATCTGCAAGGGATTGTAAGAGGCGGCGGATCCCCTGAAAATGGAACAGGCCGATGAGGTGCTAACGTCGCTGCCTCCCGTGGTAACTCCGTTTTGTGTAGTATAAACCAGCACTTTAAGCCGAATGCTGCCTCCTACGGCGGCCCGGGGGCCGGGATCGGCCACCATCAGAATCTGCCGCCGGTAATTCATGGCGGTAACGTCGCAGAACAGGCTGGCTTCATTGCTTCCGTCGGGACCCACAGCCGTTACCCGCCGCGTGCCGGTTCCCCGGACATAAACGTTATAATTATTGCCGGACAAATTGCCCGTTATTACGGCATTGTCGTTTTGAACGGAAGGATCCTGCGAGGAGGCGTACGACCAGCAGAAATGACTGCCGTAGGTTTGGGTGGCACCGGCGTTGGCATGGAAAGTGCCGTTTTCGTAGCGGTCTTCGTTCCGGTTCACCTTTATGGTGCCGGTTTCACCTTCGTACAGGTACAGATAGGCGGGGGTAATGCTGTAGCGGAATTCGCTCCAACTGAGGCTGTTCTCGTGTTTCCAGTCGTTGTTCAGCCTTCCGTCCGGCAAAAAGCGGATGTTCCAGGTATAGCGCCAGTTCCGGCGAATGTCAAAGTCGCCCGTGGCGTCGGCGCCCAGATAGCTTCGGTACTTGATGGTTCCTTCTACACTGGATGTGCCCGTTACAAGCGTTTCCAGATAGGTCATAAGTCCTTGCCGTCCATTTACTTCCGCATTGCCTTCCGGGCTTTTTTCGGCCGATGTGGGAATGCCGGAAACGGACCCCTGCAGGTTCTCCGGAACATAGAAAACAAAAGTTCCAGAGGAAAGGTCCCCGCCGGCCTGGTATTCCTGTACGGGCAGGATGTCGCCGGCCGATGCTGCGGCGCTGGTCCCAAAAGGTTTCAGCGTCCGGTTCAGGTTGAATACCTGCACGGAAGTGATGGCCCCGGTCCATTCGCAGGACAGATTGGCCGTTACCTTGGCCATGAGCCGTTTTACCGGAATGGCCCCACTGACGGAAACGCCCACCGTGTAGGACAGGAGCCCGGCCATGGGAATGCCGCGGTATTCTATGCCCGTCCCGCTTTCCAGGTAGCCCGGGATGGAATAGGACAGGGAAGGAAGGTCGGCTTCGGCCTCAGGCAGGGCCTCCCGCATGTCGCCCATGTTCACCAGGGCGTAGGCGGTGTAAACGCCGTCTTCCAGCGGGAAAACCATCTGGTCGAATCCGCTTCCGAAATGCTGCGAATCCACCAGCGCACCGCCCTGGTAAAGCCCCAGCGTTACCGAGGTAATCCGGGTTTCTATATCGGCCGATTGCAGAAGGCTCTTGGTGGGGCTTCCTCCCTCTTCTTCCAGCACCAGGGAAAAGCAGCTTCCACCTGCGTCGAGGGCCGTTTCCTCCTTGGCACAGGCCGCCAGCAGCAGGCCCGGAAAGGCCAGCGGAAGCAGGGTTTTCAGAAAATGGTTTTTGTTTCTTCTTTTCATCTTTCAGGATATTTCAGCTACGTTCACATCATAGTCCCAGTTTATTCCGGCGGCCGAAAATACCACATCCACAGCCCCGGGAATATCCTGCTCCGGGTCCAGGGACCCCGCTTTTTTCAGGATAATCTCTTCGGCCATATACACCCGGTTCCTGCCCATGGCGGGTACCTGCACCTGGTAGTAATAGGTGTTGCTGCCTACGGCCACCTGCAGTACCAGCCGGGTCGATCGTTTGCTCCAGACGGCGTCGTGGTTATCGCTACCTGCAGGCATGGCGTTGGGAAAGGCGTAGAAATAGTGGGGCGTGGTATAGGGCGCCGACGGCGTGAGCGTGGCCTGGATGCCCAGGTCGCCCACCAGGGCGTCCACGGCGGGGATGGCGTCTTCGGCCGGCCGCCAGCCCATCACGTTGTACCAGGCCGCCTCTCCGGGGAGCAGTTCGCCCGCCGAATAATCTTCTCCCAGCCGGCAGGTACGGTACAGGTTGGTCAGGTAGATGGCTTCCAACACGGTGGTCTTGGCCGCCAGATACGGGTTCTCAAACGCCACGGAAACCTTTTTTACGCCCACTTTGGCCACCAGCCGGCGTACGTCCACGGTGCAGGATACCGTTTGGCCTGACGCTAATTCCAGCGGCGTTTCTCCATACATCAGTATGCTGCCGGCGGCGTTGTCGGCCAGTTGCATCACCCGGTTCTGCAACTCCGTTTTTGTGGTAATGCTGGCCGGCACCATGGAAAGCGGGTAATTAACCACGGCTATCACCGTATAACTGCCCACCAGCACGGTTTTGCGGATGCTTTCTCCGGCCCCTCCGGTCCCGTACACCACGCCGTCCCCGGCCGCGTCAAAGATCCAGAGCGCCCAGCGCGTGCAGCCGCTTTCCACCGTGCTGGCCGGATTGGCTGTCCGGGTGGCCGAAAAAGGGCCTCCCAGGCTGATGTTTACGGTTCCCGTTGCGTCAGAAACGGCCGTGGACGCTTCCGGCGGCGGAAGAAGTGTGCTCTCTTTCCCACAGGCCAGCACCGTCGCAGCCAGCAAGAACAGGATGTATTTATGCGTTTTCATCTCAAATGGCGTAATTGATTGCGGTTTCATTCTGCCAGTCGCATACGGAAAGGCTTATTTCCGAGCTGGCATAGTCCACTTCCAGGGAAAAGTCGGGCAGGTTCTTCATTTCCCAGCTGAATCCTTCCACCTGTTTCAGCAGGCCCCAGAGGACAAGGCTGTCCTCTGGTTCGTCCGTATCGGAGTCCCAAAGCTCCAGGGTAAGGCTTCTGTCGGCCTGGCGGGGTACGGTGAACTCGAACTCGCCGGCCTCCTTTTCCGGCGGAGCATAGCGGTAAGGTCCGGTGACCGGTAGGCCGCTGTGCAGGTCTATCCCGCAGGTCTGGGAACTCACCACTACCCGGAACGGGAAGCGGCCCTGTGCTTTTTTCCGGTCGAAGTGCACAAATTTCACCCGGATAACGCTGTGCTCCTTGGTCATTTCCACGGGAATCACGGCCGATTCTTCCATTCCCTCGGCACGGGCCGAAAAGCGGAACAGGCGGTCGCCGTCCTGCTGGGAATCCACTACCCAGTCGCAACCTTTCTCTATGCGACTGTTCCCGAAGCAAGCCATCCCGTAGATGGAAATAACGTCGCTCCGGCGCACTTGCAGGAAATAGCTCCTGTCGCTGACGGCACCCACGGTGGTGGTGTCGGTCACCCGGCCTTCTCCGCCCAGCACCGGGGAGGCTTCCAGATACATCTGTTCGGCCGAGCCGATACCCTGACGGTCCAGGAACTCGAAATAGAGGATGGCAGGGCAGCCGGAGCGGTTTTCGCGGATGGGTGACTGGCAGGAGCAGATAGCGGCCGCCAGGGCTAGGGCTCCCGTTATTCTTATGGAGTGTCGCATGCGAAGAGAAGTGAATTAAATATCGTAGGTAAGGGCTGTGGAGGTGTCCCAGTCCACCACGTTCAGGGTTATGGATGCCGCACCGGTGTCGGTTACCGTGTCGTCATTGTCGTTGTCCTTGCCCAGCATGGTGAAAGTGATGTTGCTGATCTCGTAGGAACAGTTGCGCTTGAGGATGGGCAGGGTAAAGGTGTAATAGGTCTGGGTGCCGCTCACGTCGGCATGGATTACCAGGCGGGTATGGCGGGCGCACCAGCTGGACGAGGTGCTGTCGTCGCTTGTAGGGTTGGGACAGGTGTACCATACGCGGTTGATGGATGTGGCCGTGTTCTCGGCGCAGGCAATGCTCAGGTTATGGTCGCACAGCAGGGGACTTACCGTGGCATCGTTGGCGTCGGTTAATGGGTTGAACCAGCTGGACGGGGCAAGGATGTCCCATTCGGTGCCGTTGTTCTTTTTGTCCAGCGAGAAATTGGTGTTTCCGGCCACGTTCTTCAGATAGACGTCCTTGATGGTAAAACTGCTGCCGGCCAGGAAGGTATCGGCAAACTTCCGGGTTACGGCCGTGAGCACAATCTTGGAGACCAGGCGGGTTACGTCAATGTTCACCTGATTGCTGCTCTGGGTCACTTCCACGTCCTTTTCTCCGGCCATCACCAGGTGGATGCCGCTGCCGGTAGTGTAGTTCTCGGCCAGGCTGGTTACAGTACTTTTGAGGGCGGTTTCCGTGGTTACATTGGTGAGCCGGCTGTGGTTCACGATGGCCCAAACGTGCTTGTTTCCCACGGGAGAGGTAATGCTGGCGCTGCTGGCCGATACATACTTGTCGGTCTCCAATTTTTGGGTATCGGCATTGAAAATCAGCACTTGCAGGCAGCGGATGCTTTCATCGTCCAGCCCGCTCAGGGAGGCCTTGGTGTCCGCCGTTCCCACGCTTACGTGCAAGGTCCCACTGTCTTCTGTGATGGCTGCGGGTTCGGGAAGGGGAGGAAGGGCGTTCTGTTTGTTACAGGACAGGACGGCCGTCAGCAGGCCGGCCACAAGGAAGAAATACTTTTTCATGATACTAAATGATTTCGTTATCGTTTGAAGTTTGACTGTTCAGATTATACCTTTGGATAAGGGCGAAGATTTCCGGATCCAGGTTGCCACGGAAAACCAGGGATCTGTCGGCCCTGCAGGCGTCCAGGTAGCATTGTACGGCGGCCTGGTCGTCCCCGCTGCGGGCGTAAAGCACGGCCAGCATGTAGGTTACCTGCGGCGTCCGCTCCAGCTCCTGCAGAATGGACAGGGCCGATGCGTTGTAGTCCAGCGACACATAGGCGATGGCCGTATTGTAGTCTTTGTAGGAGCGCAGATACTCCAGCGCCTGCTTGTAGTCCCTTTCCCGGAGCGCCGCCACGCCTTTCATATAAACCGTGTCCAGTTCCGTAGTGAACACGGTGTCCCGAATCATACCCTTCCGGTGCAGATAGAAGTCGAATTTAACGGTACGCAGCCGGGGATACAGCTTCTCCCGCAGGTAGTTGTAGTAGGGTTCGCCCCGCAGCTGCTCTTCCCGCCGGTCGGGATCGGCCACGGTCAGGTGCTTCATGTAGGATTGCCGGGCCGATGCCGGCAGCAGCGTGTCCTCATCTACCAGCAGCGACAGCATTTCCCAGTTCTCGCCGTTGGAGCGGGAGCGGAAGGGAATAGCTCCGGCGGTGTTCCGCGTCACTTTTTCCTTGCCGTCGTCACCCACGCTCAAGGCGAAGGAATTCCTCCGTACGGAATCCCTGTATTGGCGGACGTAACGGTCGAAGTAGTCGGCCACGGCGGCAGCGCGCCGTTCCGAAAGCGAAAGATTGGTGGCCAGGGCCCCTTCCGGTGAGGCCGACGCTGCAATGATGATGGAATCCAGGTCGAACTGCCGGTTCTCCAGAAGTTCGGTGATGTTCCCGCGGATGCGGCCCATCTCGCTGCGGTTGTTCCCCAGCGACAGGTTGATATCGGCCTTTCCCTGGGCAAAGTCCACGTAACAGGCGGTATTGGCCGCCGCCCGGCGTTCCCGGATGGTGGTAAGGTAGCGTTCCGTCCCGTCCACAAAGGCCGACAGGGAACTGATGTAGAAGGTGAGCGGCTCCGACCTTTTCATGGCGTAGATGCGCCGGTCGCTTTCAAAAACGTCTCCGGACAGCACAATGTCCACTTTCCGCAGCCGGGGCCGCGTGACGATGGTTTGGGTGTAGTGGTACACAAAGTCGCCGTTCACGGCCCTCATCACGGTATCCAGCCGCAGGCCTTCCGTCTGGATGGGCACCTTCACATATTTGGCGTACATGGCGCCCTGGCGGGATTTCCGGTACTCGTTCCGCTTCCGGGCGAACTGGTCGGTATAGTGCTCGATGGCCTGCCGTTCGGTAACGCCGAAGTGGGAGCAGAACTGCTCGTCGGAAACGTAGGTAGAGTCCTTTTTATAGTTGTACAGCTGGGGAATGTTCCGTTTGAGGAACAGCTCCAGGTTCCGGAGGTCGATGAAGCGGGTTGTGTCGGTGATGATGGAGCGGATAAAGCGCTCATACTGCTCATACCCCCGCAGCTGCGCCTTCCGGTAGTCGTTTCCGGTAATGTAAACGCTTTCCAGGCGCAGCGAGTCCTCCAGCAGGAACATGTCGGGATAGAAGCGCAGTTGCCATTTGGAGTCCTGCATCTTCTCCGGAACCACCACCTCGAACTTCAGGTCTATGCGGCCATGCCTTTCGGCCACATTCCTGAACCGGGCCGTTACGCGGGCGGCTTCCAGCACATCCGTAGCCACCATCTCTCCATTCTCGTCCTTGATGGCTTTCATGATGAGCACGTCGTTTCCCTCCGGATCCTTCACTACCAGCGTGTCCCGGTGCAGGGGAGCGCCGAAATCCAATTCGGGCAGTTCCTGCTCCTGGCCCAGTACCAGCTGCGCCGACACCTGACTCTCCCGCAACTGCCGGACATGGGAGAGCGGGGCGCAGGCGGCCGCGGCCACAAGCATAAGAAGATGCAACAGACTCCGTTTGGCCATGGCTACCAGTCTCTTTGGGGTTGCAGACGATCTTCCTCGCGCGGAATCATTTCCACGTTGCGGGCCAGCACGTCCATTACCTGCCGCTCTTCGTTGTCCTGGGTGGTGTATTTCCGGATGCGGATGCGCCCGATCACCTTTACCCAGGCACCTTTCTGAATTTCATAGAAATCGGGCATGGCCGGGCTCTCCCAGGCCGATACGTTGAACCAGGCTATGTCGATGTCGGGATTGCCGTCCTTGTCCCGGGTGCTGTATTCGGTTACCACAGAGAAGTTGCACACGCGCGTTCCGTTGAATGCGTGTATGTCGGACCTTCCCACAACACCTTTGAGTTCGATTCGGTTTAAGAATTCCATTGCTTCACATTTTAAGGTTTCAATCGGCCCCGATGCCGGGCGCGCTTCCGTCCGGGACCGCATGCAAAGTAAGGGAGTCCTGTCCCCAAACCCTAACGAAAACGGGCCGGGAACCGCGTAATTTAACGTTTCCGCATGCTTTTTATCGTTTTTAAAGCAGATTCTGAAGAAAAGATGGGCGTCGGTTGAATCTTTCAACCACTCCGCTTTTTCGTCCCATCTTAAGAAACGTAAAAAGTTTTGGAAATGTTTTTTACGATGCTTGGAAATGTGGATGACAAGTCCCACCTTTGGGGCCAAAAGCAATGCCTATGGGCTACACAATTACCCAGGACCCCGGCATTGGCTACTGCCTGGAATGCGGGGACATCATAGAATACGGACACGGCCGCACCGACCGCAAGTTCTGCAGCGACGGTTGCAAGAACCGCTGGCACAACCGGCGGAAGGCACAGTCATGGCATGTGTACCAGCATAAGGTGCTAAAGGTGCTGGAGGGAAACCACGACATCCTGGAGCGCCTGCTGCACATAGGTGTTACCACCATAGACCGGGTGAGCCTGGGGCATCTGGGCTTCGACTTCAATTACGTTACCTCCTTCCACAAGATAGGGCAGCGCAGCGTGTTCAGCGTGTACGACATTACCTACGAAGCCACCCCTTCCCGCATCCGGAACATCTCCAGCCGGTGGAACGGGGCCGAAGAAGAGGGGACAGGGGAAGGGGTGACTTCCAAAAAGAGCCTTAAGCGGCCTTCTGCTGCTGTTTCTGCGGGTCTTTGAACAGGATCCAGAACAGGATGCCCACTACAAAGGCATAGCCCGCAAAGATGAACCAGGCATTGGGCCAGGAGGGATTGGCTGCCTTGTAAACCGTAGCGTCTACCACAGCGCCGGCTGCCAGCGTGCCGATGGTGGCGCCGAAACCGTTGGTCATCATCATGAACAGGCCCTGGGCGCTGGAACGGATTTTTTCCTCGGCATTCTGCTCTACATACAGGGAACCGGAAATGTTGAAGAAGTCGAAGGCAAAGCCGTACACGATGCAGCTGAGCACGAACAGCAGCACGCCGGGCATGGCCGGATTACCCAGGCCGAAGAAGGCGAAGCGGAATACCCAGGCAAACATGGCAATGAGCATTACGTTCTTGATGCCGAACTTCTTCATGGCAAACGGAATAAGCAGGATACAAAGCGTTTCCGATGCCTGCGAAATGGCTATGAGCGCATTGGAGTTCTTTACCGCAAAGGTGTTGGCCAGGGCCGGATCGGCGGCAAAGGAGCCCAGGAAGGTGTTGGCATAGCCGTTGGTAATTTGCAGGGAGGCGCCCAGGAGCATGCTGAAGATGAAGAAGATGGCAAACTGAGGGTCCTTGAACAGGGTAAATGCCTTGAGTCCGAAAGCCTCGGCCAGGGTTTCGTCCTTCTTGCCTGCGTCGATGGGGCAGGACGGCATGGTGAGGGCGTATCCGCAGAGGATGAGCGAAAGGATGCCGGAGGAAATGAGCTGGTAGTAGCTGTCCTGCATGGATGTTCCGTCAATCTTGAGGAAATTGGTGAGGAGCATGCTGCAGATGAACCCCACGGTGCCGAATACCCGGATGGGCGGGAATTCTTTCACCGGATCCATTCCTTCCTTGGCCATGGCGTTGTACGATACGGAATTAACCAGGGCGATGGTAGGCATGAAGAAAGCTACGCTCAGGCTGTACAGGATGAACAGCGGGGCAAACTGCACGGCGTCCCCGGCGGTCATGCAATAAACGCCGGCCCCGGCCATGAACAGGCCAGCCAGGCCGTGGCACAGGGAAAGCACCTTCTGGGCTTCCATCTTTTTATCGGCCAGAATGCCCATGAGCGTGGGCATGAAGATGGAAACAATGCCCTGCATGGCAAAGAACCATTTGATCTGCGAACCCAGGCCGATGTTTCCCAGATAGCGGCCCAGGGACGTAAGGTAGGCGCCCCAAACGGCAAACTCCAGGAACAGCATCAGGATTAGCTTGAAGGTGATGGGTTTGATTTTAATTTGCATGGTATTTGGTTTTATTAGTTTTCTTATCATGCAAATTTACTATTTTTTCCGTATTTTTGCAGGGATGTTTGGATTTAAATTACAGGCTGCCGATAAGGGCTCGGGCGCAAGGGCCGGCGTGATTTCCACGGACCACGGGGAAATCCTTACCCCCATTTTCATGCCCGTGGGCACGGTGGGGTCCGTAAAGGGCGTATATCACAGGGATTTAAAGGAGGATATCCGGGCCCAGATCATTTTGGGTAACACTTATCACCTGTACCTCCGTCCAGGCCTGGAAACCCTGCGCAAGGCCGGCGGTCTGCACCGTTTCGAGCATTGGGACGGTCCCATCCTCACGGACAGCGGCGGATTCCAGATCTTTTCCCTGGCCCCTATCCGCAAGCTTACGGAAGAAGGCTGCAAATTCGCCTCCCACATAGACGGCAGCCGGCACATCTTCACGCCGGAAAACAATGTGGATACCCAGCGCATCATCGGCGCCGATATCATCATGGCCCTGGATGAATGCTGCCCCGGCGACGCCGACGAGCGTTATGCCGCCAAGTCCCTGAAGCTTACGCAGGGCTGGCTGGAGCGTTTTGCCCGGCGTTTCGACGAAACGGAGCCGCTGTACGGCTATTCCCAAACCATGTTCCCCATTATTCAGGGCTGCGTGTATCCGGAGCTGCGCAAAAGGGCTGTGGAGCATGCCCTGGGCCTGGACAACGCCAACCGCGGCGGCTATGCCGTAGGCGGCCTGGCAGTAGGGGAGCCCACGGAAAAGATGTACGAAATGCTGGAGATCACCTGTCCGCTGCTCCCGGAAAACAAGCCCCGCTACCTCATGGGCGTAGGAACGCCAGCCAACATCCTGGAGGGCATCGCCCGCGGAATCGACATGTTCGACTGCGTAATGCCCACCAGAAACGGCCGCAATGGCATGCTTTTCACATGGAACGGCATCATGAACATGAGAAACGCCAAATGGGCCGATGATTTTACCGCGCTGGACCCGGAGGGAGCCTCCTTCGTGGACAGCTACTATACCCGGGCCTATCTGCACCATCTTTTCATTGCCAAGGAAATGTTCGCCGCCATGGTGGCTACAGAGCATAATCTGGCGTTTTACCTGGATCTGGTGCGGAATGCACGGGCCCATATCCTGGCGGGCGATTTTGCGGCCTGGAAGAATGCAACCGTCCCCAAACTCATGCAGCGCCTATGAAATTCAAGGGACTCCAGACGCTGGACTGGTACATAATCCGCAAATTCCTCACCACCTTTTTCATGTCTCTGCTGCTCATAGTGGGGATTGTGATTATTTTTGACGTGAGTGAGCGAATAGAGGATTTCGTGCGCCGCGAAGCCCCGCTGCATGCCATTATTTTCGACTATTACCTCAACTATATCCCGTATTTCATGAACATGTATTCGCCCATGTTTGTGTTCCTTACGGTAATTATCTTCACGTCAAAGATGACGCAGGATTCGGAGATAATAGCCATCCTGTCCAGCGGCATCAGTTATCATCGCATGGTGGTGCCGTACATGGTATCGGCCGTGTTTATCGCCCTCCTTTCCCTGGGCCTGGGCCTATGGGTTATTCCCAAGGCCAACGGACCAAGGGTGGCATTCGAGCAAAAATACATTCCAAGAACCAAGGCCCATTCCGGCCGGGACATGCATTATAAGCTGGAGAACAACCGTTACGTGTATATCGAGTCGTTCAGCGGCTACAACAACACCGCCTATAATTTCACGCTGGAAGATATCAGTGACGGCCAGCTCCATTCCAAGCTGTCGGCCGAAAGTGCCCAGTACGATACGCTTACGGGCGTTTGGAAGCTGCGCAACTGGTTCATCCGGGATTATGCCGGCGGCATGGAAGACCGTATCCGCTCCGGCCGGCAGATGGATACGGTGCTCAGTCTTACCCGGGACGACTTCTTCCGGAACAAATACACCATCCAGCGCCTGGACGAGAGAGAGCTGGACCAGCTTATCGAAACGCAGACCCAGCGGGGAGACGCGTCGGTGAGCACGGCGCTCATCGAGAAGAACAACCGTTTCTCGCTGCCTTTCTCGGCCATTATCCTTACCATCATCGGCCTTTCGCTTTCCACCAAGAAGAAGCGGGGAGGCATGGGATGGAACCTGGCGGCGGGTCTGGCCCTGGGCTTCTCGTACATCCTGTTCATGCAGTTCAGTGAAATGTTTGTGATGACGGACACCCTGCCCGCCTCCATTGCTATATGGCTGCCTAACTATCTGTATGCCGTAATAGCGGCGGTGCTGTATATAAAAGCTCCCAAATAATGATTAAAGTTAAGATTGTCAACCATTCACCCTATCCCTGCCCGGTCTATGCTACTCCTCAGAGCGCCGGCGTGGACCTGCGGGCCAATCTGGAAGAGCCTATAGTGCTGCAGCCCCTTCAGCGGGCCATGGTACCCACAGGCCTGTATATTGCCCTTCCTGCGGGTTATGAGGCCCAGGTACGGCCCCGCAGCGGCCTGGCCGCCAAGCACGGCATTACGGTGCTCAACAGCCCCGGCACGGTGGATGCCGATTATCGCGGCGAACTCAAGACCATCCTGGTAAACCTTTCCCAGGAGCCCTTCGAGATCGTTCCCGGCGAGCGCATTGCCCAAATGGTGATAGCCCGCCACGAGCAGGTGGAATGGGAACAGGTAGAGGAGCTGGACGCCACCCAGCGCGGCGCCGGCGGATTCGGTTCTACCGGCAGGTAGTTGCCCTTTTTTCCGGTTTTTTGTCATTTCAAGCGAAGCCGAAGGCGTAGTCGAGAAATCTTATGAATATTAACGAATTATACGATATTTTCCTGCACTCCGCAGGCGTGTGCACAGACACCCGTACCCTTAAGAAGAACCAGCTTTTCTTCGCCCTTAAGGGAGAGAACTTCGACGGCAACCGTTTTGCCCTGCAGGCCCTGGAAAAGGGTGCCTCTTATGCTGTAGCGGGGGAGGATCTGCAGGCCGAAGATGCCCGTCTCATCAAAGTCCCCGACACCCTGGAAACCCTCAAGGCGCTGGCCGCCTATCACCGTTCCCGGCTGCGTATTCCTGTTATCGGCCTTACGGGTACCAACGGCAAAACCACTACCAAGGAACTCATCCGTACGGCTCTGGGGGCTGCTTATCGCGTAACGGCCACCGAAGGAAACCTGAACAACGAGATTGGCGTGCCGCTGTCGGTGCTCAAGATTGGCCCGCGGGCGCAGATTGCCATCATAGAAATGGGCGCCAGCCATCCGGACGACCTGAAGCCGCTGCTGGCGGTGGCGCAGCCCAATCTGGGCCTCATCACCAATGTGGGGAAGGCGCACCTGCTGGGCTTTGGCAGCTTCGAGGGCGTAAAACACGCCAAGGGCCTGCTGTACGACTGGCTCAAGGAGCACGACGGCGTGGTCTTCGCCAACGGGGACGACAAGGTGCTGGAAGGCATGCTGGCCGATAGGGGACTGGAGGCCATCCAGTATAGCCTGGAGGGCATTAAGGTAAAGGCAACCCCGTTCCTGGAAATGGACTTTGGCGATGCAGTGCTGGAAACCCGGCTGGTGGGTGCCTACAACGCCGCCAACGTGCTGGCTGCCCTCAAACTGGCCTGGTACTTCGACGTTCCCACGGCCGATGCCCTGGCGGCCATCGCTTCTTACGTTCCTTCAAATAACAGGAGTCAACTGCTTAAGACAGAAAAGAATACCGTTATCATAGACGCCTACAATGCCAACCCTTCTTCCATGGCTGTGGCCCTGGATAACCTGGCGCTGGTGGAAGGCCCCAAAGCGGCCCTTCTGGGCGATATGCGGGAGTTGGGCGCCGATTCCGCCGCCGAGCATAAAAAGATAGTGGAGCGTCTCTCTGGAACTGCCTTTTTGGTCGGCGAAGAGTTCACCCGCGCCGCCGAAGGCACGCCCTTTAAAACTTTCGCCAAGTCCGAAGACCTGGCAAAGTATCTGACAGAAAACCCGTTGCAGGGCTATACCGTGCTGGTAAAGGGTTCCCGCGGCATCCAGATGGAGAAAGTTATAGGCGCGCTTTAATAATTATCCAGTGCGCACCCTTGGCCAGGCCGTATCCCATGGCCAGGCCGAAGAGGGTCCCAACCAGGATATCACCCAGATAATGGGCTGCCAGCATCACCCGGCTCAGGGAGATAAAGGCGGCCCAAATCATTATGCAGCAGCCGTAAATGCCATATCGGTGCTTCTGGTCGTTCAGCTGCAAACCGGCCCAGGAACCCGCTGCAAAGCCAAAAGAATTGGCGGCATGGCCGGAGAAGAAACCATACAGTCCGCCGATTACGCCGTCGGGGCAGCGTACCCCGTGTTCAATCATCCAGGGATCCCGGCAGGGGCGCAGCCGCATAACCCCGTCTTTAACCAGATTGGCCAGCTGGTCGGTCAGTACTATGCCCAGAATCAGCGTGCCGACAACCGCCAGCCCTTTTTTCCAGCCCAGTTTCCAGATAATAACCCCGGCCATAAGCCCGTAAAGGGGAAACCACACGCGGGTACCGGAAATGAACGACCAGAACCCGTCCAGGGCGGCCGGGTTGTGCCGGTTGATCCACAGGCTAATTTGCTGGTCTATTTGGACAAGGCTTTCCACAGTTCTTCCTTGAGCTCGTTCAGCCCCGTCTGGGCCACCGACGAAATAAACACGTGGGGAATGTCGGCGGGCAGTTTTTTCTCTATTTTAGCCTTTTGCTTTTCGTCTATGAGGTCCGTTTTGGTAACGGCCAGCACGCGGTCTTTCACCAGCAGCTCCGGATTGTATTCCTCCAGCTCGTTCAGCAGCACCTTGTAGCACTTGCTGACGTCCGGCTCATCGGCCGCTACCATGAACAGCAGCACGGAATTCCGCTCGATATGGCGCAGGAAGCGCATGCCGATGCCTCTTCCTTCGTGGGCGCCCTCGATGATGCCGGGGATATCGGCCATTACAAAGGAACGGTCGTCGTAATAGCGCACGATGCCCAGGTTGGGCTCCAGCGTGGTAAAGGCGTAGTTGGCAATCTTGGGCTTGGCCGATGTGATGGCGGCCAGCAGGGTGCTCTTGCCCGCGTTGGGGAAGCCCACCAGGCCCACGTCGGCCAGCACTTTCAGTTCCAGGATGAACCAGCCCATCTGGCCTTCTCCGCCGGGCTGGGCGTAGCGGGGCGTCTGGTTGGTGGCGCTTTTGAAATGGTCGTTGCCCCAGCCGCCGCGGCCGCCTTCGCACAGGATGAATTCCTGGTCTTTTTCCACCAGTTCGGTAATGACTTCTTCCGTTTCGGCGTCTTTAACAACCACGCCCTGAGGTACTTCCAGGATAATATCAGCCCCGTTTTTGCCGCGTTTGAGGGCTTCTCCGCCGGGGCTGCCGGCCTCGGCTTTCACCACCTTGCGGTAGCGAAGGTGAATGAGCGTCCACAGCTGCGGATTCACTTTCAGGATCACATGGCCGCCGCGGCCGCCGTCGCCGCCGTCCGGCCCGCCCTTGGGCACATACTTGGCCCGGTGCAGGTGCGCGCTTCCGGCCCCGCCGTGCCCGCTCTCGCAGTAAATGCGAACATAATCTATGAAATTACTCTCTGCCATACCGCAAATATACGGATTTCCCGGGAATAATTCGTAATTTCGCAGTACTATGATCAGCAACAAGAAAAACGGGGCGAGGGCCAGCATTTGCAGCCCGGAAACCATGGTGGCGGCCATTCGGGAGGCCGGCATCATTCCTTTCTTCGAGAACGCCATCGACGGCTATTCCATTGAGGAAAAGACGGCGCCGGAGTTCTGGTTCACGGCCGAGGGCGAACTGGGCCCCTGGGACTGGAAGATAGACGCGGTGCGGGAAGGGGACATTGCCTACGGAAAGTTCCTCCAGGGCAAGAGCGCCTTTGCCACCGCCACGCTGTTCAGGGACCTCATGAACTGGCGGCGGAGCCTCCCGAAGTATCAGCCCGAAGGATTGCAGGCAGATGTACTGCAGGCCATCCGGGAAAACGGCTCCCTTACATCGGCCGAGGTGCGCCGCATCACCGGCCTCAAGAAGTCGGCCAGCGACGCTTTGCTAACCCGCCTGCAGATGGGAACCTGGATAGTGATAGGGGACTTCGAGCGCAAGTTCCGCGGACCCAATCTGGAGTACAGCGGATGGCAGCTGGCATCCTGGTGCCCGCCGGAAGACCTGTTCGACAGCGCCCCCCGTTCCGGCATCCCTTTCCCTTTTGCCGATGAGGAAGAACCGCAGTGGAAATCCTGTACGCCGGAGGAGTCCCGCAGCCGTCTGCTGGCCCATCTGCGCAGGGTGACCGGCGCACCGGACGCTCTGCTGCTGAAATTTCTTGGTTAAGATTTGTAAGTCAATATTTCTATTTAATAATCAATCAAAGAAACTAATTTGTTTTCATCTGTAACAAAAATGTTACAGACCGGATTGATAGTCTCCAGCCGCCCAAATGGGTTGTGTATGTCGGTAATTATGGCTATCTTTACAAGATGAATTACGGGGTGCTCGTTTTCAATTTTTCCAAGGCCTACGAAGCCGAAGAATTCCTTCCCTGGCTGCTGCAACAGCCGGCCAAAACGGAGGTGCTGGAGCTGAGCGGGCTGGAAGGAACCAGTTGTTATTGCGACGAAGATGCGGCCGGGGAAATTGAGCGGGAACTGCCGGAGAAACTGCCCCTGTTAAGGTGGCTGGACAGCGGGGACTATCACTACCTGAGCCACCTGCTGGCAAGGCGGGAAAAGGAGCCCTTCCACCTGGTGCTGCTGGACAACCATCCGGACAACCAGGAACCGGCATTCGGGGGTGTTCTCAGCTGCGGCGGCTGGGTAAAGGAAGCCCGGGAAAAGAACCCCCTGCTAAAGGATGTCCTCACCATCGGCCCGGAAGGCTGCCCGCAAACGCTGGACGATGACTGGATAGAGGCCAGAAGGGGAGAACGGGTGTATGTTTCGCTGGACAAGGATGTGATGGACCGGGCATGGGCCCGCACGGACTGGAGCCAGGGCACTCACACGCTGGAGGAGGTGAAGGACTGGCTGGGCAGGCTGCTGGACGGCCGGCTGCAGCTGGCGGCCATAGACATTTGCGGAGAAACGGCCCCTGCCAAGGGCGCCACCCCGGAAGATTTGAAGGTGAATTTGAAAACGAATAAGGAGCTTCAGGAGTTTATCCTGGAACAGATATGCCGATGAGAAAGTTTTTACTGTGGATACTTGCCCTGGTTTTCGTCGTTTCCTGCGGCGGAAAGGGGACTGTGCAGGATGGGGTGGCAGATCTTTCTCCCTATCTGGGGGAAGACGGCCTGTGCCATCTTGAATGCAAGGGGCTGGACATAACGCTGCGCCAGTATCCCGGCGATTTCTTCCTGATGGGTAAAACCTTCGACCAGGGCATCGTGCGCAATCCCAACATTCACGCCGTCCTTCAGGAAGGCTTTGCGCTGGGCACAGAACCCGTTTCCCAGGCGCTGTGGGAGGCCGTGATGGGAAGCAATCCTTCGGCCCAAAAGAAGGACAGTGCTCCGGTTACCCGGGTAAACTGGGAAGAGGCGGTCCGCTTCACAAAAAAGCTTGCCGGAATAACCGGACTGCCAATCCGGCTGGCCACCGAGTCGGAATGGGAGTATGCCGCCCGCACCCACAGCCATGTAAAGGCCGATGTCAGGGAATGGTGCGCCGACTATTTTGAGGAGAAGTTCCAGGACAGCCTGTACGTGAATCCCAAGGGGCCCGTCAAAGGGGCGGGACGCGCCATCCGCGGCGGGCATTATGCCAAGATTTCGGACCGGGAAATGCTGCCCCAGTATGCCAAGGCGGGGGATGTGGGCTTCCGGATAGCTGTTTCCACGGGGGATCCCATCCCCCAGTATTATCTGGACCTCATGGTGAACAACCGCCCGGCCCGGGAAACGGTTACTGCGCTGGAGCCTGAGGTCTTTACCGTGAACGGTGTTTCCTTCCGGATGATGCCGGTGCAGGGAGGTACCTTCCAGATGGGTGCTACCCCGGAACAGGGGACTCCCGCCGCAGAGAATGAATACCCGGTCCATGAGGTAACCCTGGACAGCTTTATGATAGGGCAGTACGAGGTAACCAACGAGTTGTGGGAAGCGGTAATGGGTTCCCGGCTTCCCCAGTATTTCGGAAAGGAATATCCGGCCGGAAACGTGAGCTGGTACCATGCCCAGGTCTTTATCCATAAGCTCAACGCCCTCACGGGCAGAATTTTCCGCCTTCCTACAGAGGCCGAATGGGAATTCGCGGCCCGGGGCGGGGTAAAGAGCCGCCATACGGCCTATGCGGGAGATCCCTGGTTTGAGCGGGTGTCCGTATTCAGTACGGAAAACCTGCAGCCCAGGCCGGTAGGCACCCTGAAACCCAACGAACTGGGCCTTTACGACATGTCCGGCAACGTCTGGGAATGGTGCCAGGATTTGTACCAGGATTATACGGAAGAGCCCCAGGTGAATCCCGTGGGACCCGTTTTAAAGGAGAACGGGAAGGACTTCCGGGTGCTGCGTGGCGGAAGCGCGGCCTCCCGCTTCGACGCCACCCGCGTATCCAACCGCTATGAGAATCTGGCCAACCATTTCAAGTCCACCATGGGCTTCCGGCTGGCCCTTTAACAACAAGGAATATAACCTTTTAATAACACTATGTCAGAAATTAATCAGACAACGGAACAGCTGCAGAAAACCTGCCTGTACGAAGCCCATCTGGCCCTGAACGCCAAGATGAGCCCCTTCGCCGGCTTCATGATGCCCATCCAGTACAACACCATTACGGTGGAACACCTGGCCGTGCGCGAAAAGGTGGGCATGTTCGATGTTTCCCACATGGGAGAGATCTTTGTGAAGGGCCCCCAGGCCGAAGCTTTCATCAACCATATCTTCACCAACGAAATCCGGGGTTTCGAAGCGGGTAAGGTGCTCTACGGCATGATGTGCTACCCGGACGGAGGCGTTGTGGACGATCTGCTGGTGTACCGGGAATACCTGGCCGACCATTTCCTGCTGGTGGTGAACGCCGCCAACATCGAAAAGGATTTCGCGTGGATTCAGGAGCATGCCAAAGGTTTCGACTGCAAGGTGGACAATGCATCGGACCGTATCGGCCAGATTGCCGTGCAGGGCCCCGAGGCCGAAAAAACCGTGATGGAGGTGCTGGGCTGCAAAGAGGCCGCCAGCTTGGGTTTCTACACCTTCTGCGACGTGGAGTACAACGGCGAACGCCTCATCCTCAGCCGCACCGGCTACACCGGAGAAGACGGCTTTGAGCTTTACACCACTCCGGAGAATATTGTGGAAATCTGGGACCGCCTGCTCAAGGCCGGCGTTCAGCCCTGCGGCCTGGGCTGCCGGGACACTTTGCGCTTCGAATCGGGCCTGCCGCTCTACGGCGACGAGCTCAGCCCCGAAATAAGCCCCATTATGGCCGGTTTGGGGATGTTTTGCAAGTTCGACAAGGATTTTATCGGCAAGGAGGCTTTATTGGACCAGAAGGCCGGAAACCTGGCAAAGAAGCTGGTTGGCATTGAAATTGAGGACAAGGCCATCCCGCGCGCCGGCTATCCGGTAGAACTGGAAGACGAAACGGAAGTGGGCGTTGTCACCACCGGCTACCACTCCATCTCCCTGGACAAGAGCATCTGCTTTGCCCTGGTGAACAAGGAGTACAGCGCCCTGGACACCCCGCTCTGGATCCGCATCCGCAAAAAAACCTTCCCCGGAAAAGTTGTCAAAAAGAGATTCTATCAAACAAACTACAAAAAATAAACACTATGTCTAAGATTCTTGAAGGACTCAAGTACAGCGAGTCCCACGAATGGGTTAAAGTTGATGGTACTGTTGCTTTCATCGGCGTGTCCGATTTCGCCCAGAAGGAAATGGGTGACATTACCTATGTGGATATGCCCGAGGAAGGCGACGACGTGCTGGCCGGCGAGGAATTCGGCGCCCTGGAGAGCGTGAAGGCCTCTTCCGAGCTCATCAGCCCGGTTTCCGGCACCGTGGTGGCCGTTAATTCCGAACTGGAAGACGCTCCCGAAAAGGTGAACGAGGACGCTTACGGCGCCTGGATCATCAAAGTGGAGATGTCCAATCCCGGCGAACTGGACAAGCTGCTGGATGCCGCCGGATACAAGGCTTTAATCGGCGAGTAAAGCATGGCAGCACTTCCGTATCTTCCGCATACCCAGGCGGATATCCGGGCCATGCTGGACAGGATTGGGGCGAAACAGCTGGACGACCTGTACAGCGACGTTCCCTCCGAATTCCTGAAAAAGGGCGCCTACGCCCTTCCGGATGCCCTTTCCGAGCAGGAAATCCGCGACTTTTTTGCTGCTTTGGAGGCGCAGAACGCCCGGCTGAAGGTGTTCGTCGGCCAGGGGGCTTACGACCATTACACCCCGTCGGTAATCCCGTACCTCACGCAGCGTTCGGAGTTCCTCACGGCCTATACGCCCTACCAGTGCGAAATTTCGCAGGGTACGCTCCGCTATATCTTTGAGTATCAGACGCTCATGTGCGAGCTAACGGGCCTGGACGTTTCCAACGCCTCTATGTACGATGGCC
>Ga0265300_10001798_pt1 | contig 19500 bp, 25 predicted proteins | sample AusTroGonzalo_MG_FD_193482 | JGI IMG/M metagenome (GOLD analysis project Ga0265300, IMG submission 193482) | Bovine rumen microbial communities from tropical cattle in Woodstock, Queensland, Australia - Gonzalo_03 | ecosystem: Host-associated > Mammals > Digestive system > Stomach > Rumen ...
CTTGTCCATGAGGGCGGTGTAGGCCTTCCCTGCATTGCGCACCATGCGGTCCACGGTATCCTGGTTTGTATAGTAGACTCGGATCTCGCCGTCCTGCAGGCCGTCGGACTCGAGGTCCTGGTTGCGGGCGGTAATGCGGTTGGCGCAGTCCTGGGCGAAGGACTCGGCTTCCTCTCTAGTGGGGAAGGAGAACTCCTCGTCGATAATGTCGAGGCCCTTGAAGAGGTAGTCCTGGTCGCCATATCCGAAGGGGAGCTCGGGGGTGAAGGCGACGTTTACCCTGTATTCTGCGGACTCGGGGACGTTGTCCTCCGTCTTCTTGAAGGCCTTCCTGGTAGCGTCGGCCAGCTTGTCCGCATCGGTGGAGCGGAGGATGAAGGCGGGCTTGGACATCCCGAGGAACTCCTCGAGGAAGGGGTCGCGGTACACGAGGTTCTTGATGACGCGGGTCTCGCCGGTCTCGGGGTCCACGGTGTCCACTCGGAAGGCCACCTTGGGGGAATCCCCGTCGATAAAGTCAACGGATATGTTGAATAGGTGGGGTCCGAAGCGGTCGGGGTCGTAGCGGTCCAGGTCGGGGCGTTCCGTCCCGATGGACGTGTAGAAGGGATTGCCGAAGGCGAGCTGCATGGGGGTGTATCCATCGGGGAGCGCTCCCTGGATGTACGTGAGGGCTTCCTTGAGTGCTGCGTTGTATGCGTCCAGCACTATCTTCTGCTCGTCCTTGGTCAGCATGTCGTCGACGCTGCCGAAGGCCTCGGTATTCTTCTCGTGTACCTTAATTCTCATGCTTTACCTCTTGGCCTAGTATTTGTGCCTTGATACGTTCCGCGTCCTCCTCGGACACGGAGTTGTCCCTGCCGTCCACGTCGGTGTCCACGGGCACCTTGGAGGTGTCGGCCTCGTAGCCCGAGAGGGCCTTGAGGAAGTCCTGGCGGAGCCTGAAGGAGTCGCGGGCCTGGTTGAACATCGCGATGAGCTCCTGCGGGGACATCTCGTCCAGGTTGCGCTGTCCGAGGGCGTTGTCTATGGCGTCGAGGCGGAAGGAGAGGTTGTCGATACTGTCCACCATGCGGGCGGTAATATTGAGCATCTTCTTGGCCGTCTTGGCGCGGAGGGCGTCGAGGTCGGACTGCGGGACGGGGATATGTTCGTTAGGGTTTTCCATTATGTCTAAAATATACAATATTCGGGAAGGTTTAGGACTAAAATCTTACGAAAATCTTACGCTACGTAGTAGGAGTGGAAGGAGGCGTTCTCGGCGTAGTCGGACTGGGAGGCGACTACGACCTTCTTGTCGTAGGTTATCGGGGATATGACGGTGGTGCCCAGTTCGTACTCGTTGGGGGAGGAGAAGGCCTGGAGGTCGGCCATGAGGGAGGACAGGGCGTTCAGGTTGCGGGCGAGGTTCTCTATGGACTGGCGGTCGAGGTCGGTATTGAGGCCGAAGGGGAGCAGGGTCTGGAACATCTCGGGGAAGTCGGCGTAGTTGGAGGAGTCCGTCCCGAGGTACGCTGCGACGGCGGGGCGGCCAGTGATCCGGCGGAAGGAGGCGTCGGTCTTGTCGGGCTTGGCCCTGTACATGTCTGCGTACTTGATGGCCTTATTCTTCTCGAAGTCGATGAACGCTGGGTTGGGACCCATGTTGGCGAGCACGATGGCGGTCTGGCCCCTGGTCAGTGCCAGGGATAGGAACGTGGCCTTGGCGTCGGCGCCCCCGTCGATGCCGAGGGCCTTGAGCGCGTCCACTATCTTTGCCCCGTCGTAGGAGCAGGGGTTGGGCGCGAGCCACTGGGCCTGGGAGGAGAGCATCCCCGCTATCTTGAGCTGGGGCTCCTCTCCCTGTGCGGTGTACAGCTCGGACCCGGTGACGGCGTACTCCATGCTGGCGTCGCCGGTGGAGAGGGTGAACGTCGGGGCGTCGGAGTACTCGGCGAGGGTAACGGTGGCCTCGCAGAACGTGAGCCCGGACAGGGAACGCGTGATGCGCACGGAGTTGGCCTTGCCGAGGGAGCAGACTATCATGCGTTGTTCCCCTCTATGGAGAAGTCCTCGAGTTCCTTTATGGCGGACTTGAGGGAGATGCGGTCGAAGTTTCGGATGGCGGCGCCGGGGGCCAGCCGGTACGGGGTGTCGATGGCGTTGAGGACCATGTTCCACTTCATGAGGTCATCGCGGTCGAACACGCGGTCGGGGCGGTAGGGGAACTTGGTGGACACGGTGGCCACGCCGGAATACGGGAGGTCTGTGTTGACATCGCTGTTCTGGGATAGGAGCCGCTCGATATCTCTTCCGTCGTTCATGTGGTATGTCCTCACTCGTTATGGGAGCTGTTCTCGAGCTTCCCGTACATGTTCTTTACGTTGATGGTCACGTCGAGGTACGTGGGGTATATGACGTTGCTGGAGGAGGCGTCGACGACGTATCCGCCCTCGGTAAGGGATAGGGCGGTCAGTACGGCGTTGAGTCCGCGCTTGATGGTCATGCCGTTGACGAGTAGCTCTACGGGTGCTCCCGCGGCCCTCCACTTTCCGGCCATACCCGCGTTGAGGTTGGCGGTGAGTGCCTTGGCCGCGTCCTTGAGGGTGGTCAGGGGTCCGAGGTTGCCGATACCGTACGCCTCGGAGCTGCCGGAAGCCTCGGAGCGGGCCACGGCGTCGGAGTACAGGTCCACGCTGCCGAATACGCCCGCGGCGAGTATCTTGGCCTGGTCGACGAGGCGGTTGGTGGCCGAGGTCAGCATGGCGCGGTTGGCTGCGTCCACGGGATCCTCGTTGAAGAGTGCGTCCTCGCCGGAGCGGTTGGGGATATACGACTGGGCAGGGAGTCCGGCAACGGAGGTGTCGTATACGGTCCAGCCCTGCTTCAGTATCTCCTGCCTGATGTTCTTGACGGAGTCGCGGAAGTCCCTGTAGGAGAGCAGGTACATCCTGCCGGATATGGAGAGGCTCCACTCGAGGGAGTCGCCCTCCCACTGGACGCCGGGTAGGGGCTTGGCTAGCTTCTTGGCTGCATCCACGCCGTTGGATAAGGCCTTGCGGGAGGACACGAGGGAGAGGAGCTTCTCTATGCCCCCCGTATCGCTGCTACTGCCGTAAGTGGGGAACCCGTGCTCGTCCAGGCATACGTTCATGTTCTCGGAATACATGTAGAGTGGGCCGTAGCGGTAGCAGTTGGCCCTTGCATGTGTCCTGAACTCTAATGACTCGATAGCTTCCATGATAGCCTAGATGGTAAAGGGTGCGAGATAGGGGTTGCTGACGAACACCGGGGTAGTACCGGGGTTCTGGGGTGCGGAAATGCGCTTGAGGGCCTCGAGGACGGCGTTCTGCTCCTGGGCGGGGCGCCGGTCCTGCACGGGTGCGGGTGCGGGGCGTTCCCTGTAGGAGCGCTCCTCTTCCGGGGTGGTTACCGGGGTTTCCTCACGTGTAACGGCGGGTACGGTTACCTCGGGCTCCACCTGCGTGATGACGGGGGTAGGTGCCACGTCCACCTTGACCTCCGGTATCGGGTTGGTGGTGGTGTCCCTTGCGTACGTGCCCTCCGCGGCGGATCTTCCCGCGGCCTCGGCGGGCGCCTTCATTGCGTTGTACTTCATACGGGCCTCGCCCAGCTTGCCGGACTTCTCTGCCTTTTCTCGGAGGGAGTCGCCGGTACCGGGTATGAGGTGTATGGCCTCGTTGATGGCCATGCCGAGGAGGTTAAGGCCGGAGAGGAGGCTGGTTACGGCGTCCATGACCAACGTGATGAGGAATGGTCCGGCCATGCGGAGCACGTCGTAGAGCGCCCCGAAGGTGGACGAGAATACGGGGATGACGCCGTTGATGGCCTGCCCGATGGTTACTAGCCAGCCGAGGGGTCCGAGCCCCTTGAGTATGACGCCGCCGAGGCTGGACAGCGCCTTGGGCAGGTTCTTGAGGGTGGCGGCCAGTCCGGCGAGCAGTCCCTTTCCCTTGGCGGGCGTCGCGGGTACTGCGGGTACTGCGGGGGTGGCGGGGAGCGGGGCTGCAGGCGTCTTGCCCAGGGCCTCCTTGGCCTTCTTCGCCATGTCCTTCGCCGACTCCGCCGTGTCGGCCACGTCCTGGGCCGTCTGCGCTACCGGGGCGTTCTTGTCGGGCTCCGGCTGCACGGGCGTCGTGTCGGTCGTGGCCTCGGGGGTAACCTTCTCGGGAGCGGGCTGTACCGCGGCCACGTCCTGCTCGGGCTGGGCGGTCGTGCCTATAGCCTTTATGGCCTTGCATATGGCGGCGAGCTCGTCGCGGATGCCCTCCATGCCGGACTTGTCCGGTCGGGCTATCTCCCTCTTGGGCTCCTCGGGCACGATAGTGGCCTGGAGGGGCCTCTCGGGGCGTACCTTCTCCACTGGGGCCTTGCTCTCGGGCGCGGCCTTTTCCTTCTCGGCCTTCTCGGGGGCTATCTCCGGCTTCTGCCCGACGTCCATGCCCGAGAACTTGGAGAATGCGGACAGTTCCTTGTTGTAGAGCTTGTTGAATATGGCGGTCTTCTGATCGAAGTCGTCCTTGAAGGACTTCTTCGCGATGTCGATGGCCGTATTTACCAGGGGGTCCTTTCCGAAGGACTTGAAGGAGTCCAGAAGTCCGAGTTCGGTCTCTAGCGTGGAGGCCTGCTTCTTGGATATGCCGAGTTCCTGCTTGAGGAGTTCTAGGCGTTGCTCGTTCTCCTTCTTCTTGGCTATCTCGTTTGCCATCTGGAGCTTGAGCACCTCGGGGAGTTCGGTGGCGACGTAGTCGTTCCATGCGTCCTCGGCGGGCTTGTCCTTGTTGTCCTCTGCGGGTTTGGAGGCGAGGAACTTTCGGACGAGCTCGTTAGTGGAGGTCTTAGGGCCTTCCTGCTTGGACATGAGCCCGAGCTTCTTGGACATGGACTCGGCAGCGCGGTTGAGCCGTTCCAGGGCCTTGGAGGATCCGACCTTCTGGCCTATGGAGGAGTCCTTCGCCTTGTTCTTGAGGTTCTGGAGTATGTCACCTAGAGAGCTTACCGCCATTGTTCCTGCGTTCCTTTTCTATCGCGTGCTCGCGTTCCCGGAGGAAGTCCTCCATTTCGGCGAGCGACACGGAGGTGTCGAAGTCAAAGCCTAAAATTAACCTTATACTTGCCAGCCGCTTCCTTGTCAAGAAACGGGGTGTACTGAGTGACCTCCACGGCACTCATGGGTACACGGAACTCCTCGCCGCACTCCGGGCAGGGGAACGTGGCGTACGTCTCGGTGGAGAAGTACTTGCGTATGGCCTGGACCATGAGGGAGAGCACGCCGAAGTCCTCGATCTGGAGTAGGGCTTCCTTGACGTTGTCGGACTTGCCGTCCACGGACTTGACGTGCGCGGCGAGTATCTGCATGTAGTCGGACTCGTCGGATATCTCGGAGATGGCCTGCGCGGAGGCGTACCCGAGCTCGTACGTATGCGTACCGTCGTCGATGGTTAGCGGGTACGGGTCGGATTCCTCTAGCGAGGGCACCGGGGGGAAGTCCTTGACGGTCACGCGCTTCTTTACCTTCTTATTGCAGTGGGGGCAGACGAGGTTGAGCGTCCAGGCCTGGTTGGGGAAGGCGTGGAAGGCGAGCGTGGCTACTAGGAACTTGAGGTCGATGGGGACCAGGAGGGAGGCGTCTATCTCGTCGCCCGCGAGTTCCTGTATGAGTTTCGTGATGTCCTCGAGGGAGGGGTCGGCACCGAGGTCCACGGCCTGCTTCACGGAGAGGGCCTTCAGGTGGAAAGCCTTGAAGGGGTACGGCTTGAAGCGGGAGGGGAGCTGGGTTATGTTGATAATCATTGAGGGTACTCCTTATATTGGACGCAGGGTCAGGGACACCGTTAGGAACTCTGCGCTGGAGTACGACACCTTGGTGGGTGGCTCGTACGCAGCGAGGTAGCAGTCCATGGTCACGGATGCGCTCCCGTGGCCCCACGAGATAGATATAGGGTACCTCTGGTCGACGTAGGCGGGATGGATAGTGTATGCGTACAAAACCCGGAGCAGGGCCTCCTGGCGCTCGGTAACGAGGCAGGTAAGGCCGAACTCCTGGGTCTTGAGGCTGCCGTCGACGACGACGAATGGCACGAGGCCGTCCGCGTCCGACACGGGCATCTCGTCGAGGTCCTCGAACCCGGACGGGAACTTCAAGGACACGTCGAAATGTGCGGTGTCCAGGAAGGTGGTGTCGATGGCGGACTGGACGGACAGGGGCATGTATTACTCCCAGCCGTGTGCGCGGAGGTGGAGCGTCACGGTACCGATGTTCGCGGAGTCGGAGGTGTACTCGGGGGACTGGACGGAGAGGACCTGGACGCCGAGGAGGTTGTACGTGCGTACGGACTCGACCTCGCCGGAGGAGCCGTCGCCGTTGCCGAGGGCCTCGAGGGTTATCCCGTTGAACGTGTACACGTCCTTCTTGTTGATGTTCCTGTGTTCGAGGAAGCCGGCAGTGCTGTTGGCGGCGACAAGGAGCGCGTTGAACACGCGGTGGTCCATGTTCTCGTAGACCTCGACGGTGAAGTCGTCGATGTAGCGGTCCTGCCAAGCTGCCTGGGATATGTGTATACCCTTGATTTCGGCCTCGGCGTACGTGAGGGACGTCTCGAAGCTGAAGGAGGAGTGGCAGGCGTACGACATCTGCATGAGCACGGTGTCCACGTTGGAGGCGCCCTGGATGAGGTCCTTGAGTCCGGAGTTGGCGAAGTTGATACGCCAGTTGGACGAGACCATGTAATTGGCGCCATTGAAGTTCTTTCCGAGGAGTTCCTCGAACTTGATGTTCTGCGGCATATATTAGGCCTCCTGGCCGAGCGAGACCGCGAGGGTCTGCGTCTGGCTGTAAGCGGTGACAAAGATATCGACGTAGCGCGCGACGCCCTTGAAGCGGACGCGGAAGTCGAAGCGGAGCGTCTCGGAGCCGAGCACGTTGTTCTCGGCGGTAACTGCGAGGTCGGCGTTGTCGGACTCGATGTAGTTACGGGAGACGAAGTACGCATGGAGCTGCTTGAGTACCGTGAGCCCGCGGTTGACCGTGGACATGTCGTTGTACTCGGCCACGAACGCCTTCATGGAGTCGTACAGGGCGAACTTCATCCACAGGAAGGAGATGATGGAGTGGGTGTCCGAGAGGGAGGTCTCGGTAAGCTGGCTGGTGCGCTCGTCCCACAGGTAGAGTCCACCGTCCTCGATTATCGGGTTGACCTTGTAGGTGCGAGCCACGAGGGCGCGCTGCGGGCCGGTAAAGACCTGGGAGAGTCCGAGGCCGGAAATCTGGCCGTAGGTGTATCCGAACGGGGGACGTGCCTCGATACCGTCGTTGTAGTGCTGGTTGAGCAGGATGGCGACGAGGGAGGCTGCGGTGACGGCGGTGCGCTTGCCGTTCAGTGTGCGGTATACGTACTGGCTGAAGTCGGCGATGAAGCGGTTGCCGTGGCGACCGGAGGTGTTGCCGAAGAAGTCCACGGATGCGGGCTGTCCGAGGTTGGAGAGGCCGAGTACGGTCTCGCCGGCGCCCTGGATGGCCGTGATGTAGTCCGAGGAGTTCATGATGTCGCCGAGGTTGGGGGCGACGAGGCAGCGCCAGCGGGTCAAGTTGTCCGTGAGGAGGCCCGTGAGCGCGGTGGCGTACGCGTTGGACTTGGCGCCATCGCCGACGATGTCGTTGTCCACGATGGCGTTGGAGAAGTAGTGCAGGTCCTTGACGAGGCTGTCGGACTCGGCCACCTCGTAGTCGCCGAAGTTCTCTGCGGACTTGGGTACGAGGTAGTTGGAGGCGGAGAGGACCGCGTCGGCCTGGATGGAGTTGTAGTTGGCGTCGTAGTCGTCATAGGAGAACGAGAACACGAAGGACTCCTTGAGGTAGGCCTGGTAGAAGGAGGCCCAGTAGGAGTTCTGCTCGCCCATAAACATGTACTCGCCCTTGTTGGCGAGGAACATCGCGGAGTTGATGACGAACGTTGCGGTATTGTTCTTGCCGTTGACGGTTACGGAGCCGCCAGGGAAGCTGAAGAATCCGGAGGGGGCGTCCTGCGTGAACGCGAGCGTGGCGGACACGGAGAAGGACACGGAGAGGCTGAAGCAGTTGACCTGCTGGCCCATGTCTGCGCCGGAGCCGCTGCCGTTGCTGCGGGAGTCGAGGATGTAGCTGTAGTCGCCGATGGTTTCGCCGGGTGTATATACGAAGGGCACGCTGGCGTTGGCGGGGATGATGGTCTTTCCGTCTGCCTGCGTGGCCTCGCGTACGGCCTTGGCTATCTGGTCCCAGAGGCCGAAGCCGTTGGGGAAGTCGTCGTCGGCGTCGATGGCGTGGAGGTCGGCCAGCTTGACGGTCATGGCCTTGGTCCTGCCGTTGACGAACACGGTGATGTTGATGTCGTCGTTGCTGACGAATCCGGAGCCGCTGGAGGCGAACACGTGGTCAGCGCCGTTGAGGGAGACGTGGAAGTCGCCGTTCTCGTTGACCATGCCGGAGATATCCTTGACGCACTTGAACTCGCCCTTTACGTCCTCGTCGATGTGCTTGACGCCGTCGAAGTCGAACACGTCCAGCTTGAGGACGCGCCTGGGGTCGGAGTATGCGGAGTATGTAGTGGGCTTGGAGAATCGGAGCACGACGTTCTTCTCGCTGCCGCGGAAGTACTTGCCCTCGCCCTTAGCGAAGATGTTGCACTTGTCGTCGCTGTCGGGGGCCGCGATGCCGGTGGCGGCGATGGCGGAGAGGTCAAGCGCACCGTCCTGGAGCCCGAAGGCCATGAGCCCGAACGTGGTGTCGGAGGATTCGAGCATGGGGTTCTTGGCGCGGGTCAGGACCTGGGGCACGTTGTTCTGGGCGAGCATGAAGGCCTCGAGGGAGCCCTTGCCGTGCTTGTCCATCTTGGGGGTGCCGAAGACGTTGACGTAGTCCTTGGCGGAGGAGATGAAGGTGGGTGTTTCGCAGAGCCCGCGGTCGGCCTCGATGGCGGCGGCGGAGCGGAAGCCCACGGTGGTGGTTGCGCGCTGGCTCTTGTCGATGAGATAGACGCCAACGCCTGCGGAATCGTTGATAGGCATATAGGTAAGTCCTCCTTACATGCGGTTGCGGTTCAGGATGGCGTCGAGGTCGCAGATCTGCTCGGGGACCTTGGACTCCATGCTTTCGTGGATATTGTCGAGGATGCCCATCTCCTCGGAGATGCGGGGTGCGGCCTTCTTGGTTTCAAGAGCCTCGGAGACCTGGGGCTTGTACTTGGGCATGAGGGACTCGGCGAGCTTCTTGCCCATGAACTTGACGGCGAGGGAGTAGGCCTCGGAGTAGTCGGTCCTGGCGACGGACTTGACGAGGGCGCACTGGGCCTTGCGGTCGGTGGCGAAGTCCTCGCCCATGTAGGCGTACTTCTCTGCGAGGGCGTCATCGGCTACGGCGGCCTCAAGGTCGTCGGCCCATTCCTTTTCGGGGTCGGCGCAGTAGTTGTCCAAAATGTAGTTCACGGCGCCGTTGAGGTATTCCTGCACGGCGTCGCGGTCGCGGGTGTCCGGGAACTCGTCGAGGACGATGACGACGGTCTTGGACTCGTCGTCGTATCCGCCTTCCAGTCCATCGAAGCCGTCCACGGGGGCGGGGAGGAACTGCTGGGTGGCCTTGACGAGGCCTTCCTCGCCGGACACCTTGATTTCGGAGCCGTCGAGGGCTACGTTGACGCCGGTGCCGTCGAGGGCGGTGTTGGCGAGGTCGATGAGTTCCTGGAGGGAGATGTTGAAGTCCTCGGTCTTCTTGAAGCGGGAACCGGTGGTCTTGTTGAGGTTGTCGACGTACTTGTCGGGGTCCTCGACCTCTGTAGCGGAGCCGTTGTCGGTGACGATGTACTTCTTTCCGTCCTTCTCTAGGGAGGCGAGGGTGCTCTTCCCGTCGCTATAGACGGATTCCGCGATGGCGCGGTCGAACTCGATGTCGAAGGAGTACATGGCGGGGTCGCCCATGACGAAGGGGACGGAGCGCACGGAGGTGACGGCCTCGGAGCAGCGCTTGATGGCGTTGGCCATGGCGGTAGCCTTGGCGGGGCCGCCGTACACGGTCTCGGTCAGCATGATATGGCCTTCGTTGTACTGGGCGGGAGTGAGGGTGGTGGTGGACATGCCGAAGGCCTCGTTGAGTCCCTTGGCAAGGTCGTTCGCAAACTTTTCGTAAGCGGTCATTGGAAATCTCCATTGTTAAATGTGTAGTACTACTAACGGAAAATATAATATAAAATAGAGTAAGTAGTAAGAAAAAAGGCAGAAAAATATAAGCGGAATGTAAGAAAGAGGAGCGGTAGCTGTACGCAGGGTCGATTACGGACAAGTTCTGCAGGGGAGGTTCCACGGATGTTCCACGTGGAACGGGGGTGTGTTTCACGGGATTTCCGGGAGGGGCGTTTTTGCGGAAAGTATAAAAAACGACCCCCCGGAAGTTGATTTTCCGGGGGGCGAGATTTTGTTTTAGGTGCACCGTGGAACGGGGAATATTCTGTTCCCGCTCCGCAGGCGCACCGACATCCAGGAGCCTAGGACACCGTGCTGTTGCGGAAATAAGTGCAGGCTACGACCTTCAGTCGCTAGATCTGGGAACAAATATAGGTTCTTGTATGGCGGGGTAGGTGTAAAGTTTTCTTTACAATTTAGACGGGGCTAACGTTTCCGGGGCTTTCCCCAGTCGCCGGTGCTGAAGAAGTGCTTGCCTAGGAGCAGGATGGCGATGAAGGCTAGTGGGGCGAGCAGGCGTATCATGCGTCCCCCGAGATGCGGGCGGGAGCCCAGCCCTTGATGCGTTCGTCGTCCCAGGGGAGAATATCGTACTCGCCACGGTCGTCCTCGTACTTGTTGTAGAGGTAGAACTGGTCCCTGCCGCTCTCATACGAGGCCTCATGGACGGTATCGCCTATGAGGAGCAGGATAGGGTTCAGGCTCGTGTAGCGGTCGTCGGACATGGGGTTGAAGGATATTTTCATAGAAACCTCTAGGTTATAGATAACCCCGCTATTCTGCCCCCAGGCGCTCTCTCGGGATCCAATTTCCAGTGCGGGCGCGGTGGATGTAGTTCTCGGCCTTCTGCAGGTCTACGTCCTTGGTGGTGTTTCTCATTTTTCCTCCTCGGGCACGCGGAAGAGCAGTTTTCGCATCTGCTCGATAAGGCTGTAGACCTGCCCGCGGGTCAGTTTCAGCGCCTTGGCCGTGTCCGCGAACGAGAATCCGTAGCCAAACATGCGCATCGCCTTTATGGTGTTCACCTCCTTCTCGGTGGGTTCGTGGAGAGGGGGGATGGGCTTGAACTCCTTGTGGAAGTAGGTCTTGGCCACGTCGCGGCACTGGTCCACGGTGCGCCTGGGGGGTACTATGTCCTTCTCGACGAGGGACAGTTCCTTCTGCGTCCACCGGTGTCCGGATCCGCCGTATGGGGACCAGGCGGGATTGGGGCGGATGCCGTGGAGCAGGCAGTAGTTGTATGCGGCGACGGCGGAGCGGGATTTCGGGAGGGCGCCCTTCTCGAGCATGGCGACCTCGGCGGTGCTCCACTGCTTTCGGTGGGACATGCCCTTGAATACGGGGTTGATGCCGTGGTTGACGCAGTGGGTGTACGCCTGGTTGTATGTTCGGCCTAGCGGGATGATGCCCTGGCGCAGGAGGTCGTCCTCCTGGGGCGTCCAGTGGCGGGAGATGCGTTTTGCTGGGGACTTGGATTCTTTCATATGCGCTAAATATAGCAGGGGGGCTAAACGTTACATTTTGCTTTAGTTTTGCCCTTGGCCCGTCGGAGAACGACCCGGCGCAGGTTGGCGACCATGTTGGCGAGGTCGTGCGGGGTGACGTGGAAGGCCTTGGCGAGGGCGGACATCGGGAAGCCGTCGTTGGCGAGGCGGATGGCCCGTATCGCTATCTCGTCCTCGGTGGATAGCGGGGGAAGGTCTGCAGGCACGAAGTCCTCGTGAAGGACGTTGGTGGCCACGTAGGTGCACTGTCGGGCGGTCCGTCCCTCGGGTACGTGCCCGGAGCGGACGGCCTCGAGTTCGGTCTCGGACCACTCGGGTATGAGGTTCAGGTAGGGGCGCCAAGTGGGGACTGGAGGTATTCCGTGCAGGACGCAGTAGCCATATGCGGCGGTGGGGGATCTGCCCTCGGGGAGTACGCCCTTGCGGAGCAGGTCGGTCTCGGCGGGTGTCCAGTGGGGCTTGGGCTTTCGGCAGCGTGGTATGCCGAGCTTGCGTGCGCGGGTGTAGCACTGGGTCTCGGTGCGGTTCTCGGGGGTGCCGCCACGGAGCAGGACGGCGTCCTCCTCGGCGGTCCAGTATATGTAGGGCTTTACGTGCTTGGCCATAAATGCATTCCTATAGGTTCATAGATTGTTTATAGGATGTGGGCAAAATGGGTGGATATGACCACGTCTACTGACGCAATCCCCCTAACGTTTTTATGCCATACCCGGCAATAACAGGGCTTGGATGAACTGAATCCACCGCGAGTCCAATCCCCCGCATAAAGGAATGTTACGCCTCATACCACAAATCGGATCTATTGGGCGGCGGAGCAGGCTAGGTGGCGCAACCCCGATTCACCGCTGTGAGAGGAGCATACCCGATAAGAATATATTCGTAAGTATTAGTTTACAAATGGTAGGTGACGCAACCCCGATTCAAGGCCGCTAGGGGAGTCCAGGCCACCGAGTACCTACTCTCATCTCTATCCCTCTATTTGAGGTAGTCCCTGCTCGCTTCGCTCGCACGGCCAGTACCCTTTATGGCAGATACTGATGACGTGTTGATGGAGGGTGCCATACTCGCTTCGCTCGTATGGCGTCTATCCCTACGATAGAGAGAATATCCCGAAGAGGACTTTAAACGAAGGTACGTGCCGTAGGCACTACCCGAAAAGAGGGAAATACTCGTAGAGGCTATGCGAAGCATTGCCTATGAAAAGAGGGAATTATTGGGATAGAAGGGACACTAAAACGTTACCCATGAGACGTAACGAAATTAACTTTATGCGGTTGCATCACATGGGTAACGTTTTTATCGTTTGTATGTAATGATTGGGACACATAAGTCGTTTAGCGACAATGAAATAGGTGTTTGTGCTTGCACTTAAACTTGCGTTCTGCGCTTGTGAGGGGTATCCGGCGGTTAATTTTGTCCTTTATCAGGGCTATCCGGTCCTCTATATTGAACGTTTTCGCCTTCGTGCTAAAGCACTTCCGTATGGCGGATATCTCCTCCTTCGTATAGGGCAGGAGCAGGGATATGCCATCGTTCAGCTTGAGTAGTTTTGGGTCGGAAGAGAGCATCCTCTCTATTGCACGTACAGCGGACAGCTTCAGGCGGTGCTCGGAGAGGACTACGCGCCAGATCATGTTCTGCTGCTCCATGCGGGTCTTCTTGGTGGCGATGCCCTCGACTATGAGCCGATTGCATATCTGTCGCCGTAGGGACTTGTTGACAAATAGGCGGTCGCAAGCTCACGCCCTTTAGGGCGTGGGTAAGACCCGCCGAAGAAAAATGAAAACACACGTTGCCAATTCAGGGAATATAAGCTATATTTGATGTGTTAAGCAATGAAAATGCTTTTTAGAGAATCTTGGATGCCCCAACTGAAATAATGATTGGATGAACATCCATAATATGAGATGAGTAATTGCTTGATGTACACAAACTTATGTGGTCTGGCTAGAACCCATAATCTAGCCGAGTGCGTGGAACACGCCTCCGCAGAGGTAGCCTCCTCTATGCCTCCCAGTTCTGCTGGGTTAGCACAAGTGGCTCCGTCGAAGCGAAAACTCGAAGCTCACAGCCTTTAGGCTGTGGGTAGTTCACCAGCGGGACGATAGCGGGAGGACCTATAGGTTCTTGGGATATGAATCCTGCGGGATCGCGGCGGATACGGGGCTTGAACCATAGGGTGAGCTCGTCGTGCTCATGGCGTACCCACTGGCACCACTGACTATTTATTATGGGTATCTGGGATAATCCGTCCTCGCGGAAGAAGGCGTTTCCGCTGGATGGCCCGTATAGCTTTAGGATGTGGTCCTTGATAGCGATGATTAAGTTCGTCTTTTCGTTCCACATCGCATCTGAAACGCTGTACCTTATTAGTGGCATTTGATAGGAAGCCTCCTCCGACTTGTGGGGTAAATACCCCGACGACGCGTCAAGCCGGAGGGGCTTCCAAAATATACATCTCCGCTACAAATATAGCAAGGGGAGGGTATAGGTTTTTCGGAACTTACACCGTGTAAGTTTCTAGCCCTTGAGCACGGATATGGCCGCCAGGGCCAGTAGGCCGGTCACGGCTAGCGGCATGCAGGCTACGAGCGTGTAGAAGGCGATGAAGGCGACGTTCCTCATAAACACTCCTTGGTTAGGGGTCTGCCGCACACGGGGCACACCATACCGTCCATGCTCTCGTAGGCCTTCTCAAGGTCGGCATCGGCCTGCGCTATAGCGGACACGGCACGGCGGTACCCGTCCACGGATGACGATAGGGCCGTGAGTACGTCCCTGGGCACCTTCCGGGGCTCTCTCGGCATGCGGGACAACGCGGACTCGTACCCGTCTATCCTTCCCGTGCAGCGGGCGTAGTCGGATATGGAGCGCTTCAAGGCCTCCACGTCCTCGGCGGTATGCTTGGGCTGTTTCGGGACCTCCAGGGCGCTAATCCCGTCGAGGGCGGTGTCTATGCGGGCGATGGCTCGTAATGCCCCCACGTACGTCCTGGCTGACGATAGGTCGGCCTCCAGGGAGCGTATCCTCGGGGTGGCGTCTGGGGTATCCAGCCACGCGGGTATTTCGGGGTAGGACCGGATTCCCTTGTAGTCGGATATGGTCTTACGGAGGGCGGATAGGGTGCGCTCGGACTGCTCTATGGCCCCGGTCAGTTCCTCGGCCTTGGCGAGGAGCTTCTCGGCAGATTCTACCCAGGAGAGGGAGGACACCTCCTTCTCTAGAGAGCCCACGGAGACACGTGTGGAGTCCACCAGGGAGGAGGTGTCCGAGGCCTTTTTCTTGGCGATGGCGAGGATGTCGTCCACGCAGGTCAGGCCGGCGAGTTCGTTCAAGTACTGGGAGGCCTCCCCCGGAGTGGAGGAGAGCAGGAACGGGGGGTCCATCTGCCGCTGGACGGAGGCGTCGGCGACGTTGAAGATTTTCGTGACCTGCTCGGGCACGGCGGTGCGGAGCGCCTCGTATGTAGTCCCGTCCACGATGTAGCCGTTGAAGTCGTTGGAGCGACGGCGTTCCACTACGTGTCCGTCCACGTGCACGGCTACGGAGGTGTACTCGTCGGGCTTGAACTTGGTCTTGTTCTTGGCCCAGTAGGACACGTAGGAGTCGCCTGAGGGTGTGTTGTAGAGCACCCAGTAGAGGGCGCGTAGGACGGCGGTCTTGCCGCTGTTGGAGTTGCCGGAGAGGACGGTGGAGCGACCGAGGTCGAGGTCGAGGTCCTTGTGGCACTGGAAGTTGTGTATGACGATGCGGGATATCATTCGGATACCGGTACCTTCACCCGTACGACGCACAGGTTCTTATCGGGGTGGGAGTCCACGAAGCCGAACGCCATGTCGGGGTCCTTGTACTGAAGGGCGTACGAGAGCTCGGTCGTGTGTATGTCGCCGAGAGTGCTATTGAGATAGTACTCGCAGACGCGAGACTTGTCGCGGTCGGCCACGGCGTACACAAACATATAGCCGTCCTTGATGGGCTTGTAGTCCTTGGCGAGGGCGATGGCATCGTCTACGTCGGGGGATTCGGGGAGCGTGTCCTTGAGTTCCTTCTTTCCGCGCAGGCACAGCCTATTTTTGTTGGTATCCCAATGGAATCCTGGGCCATCAACATAGTAGAGTTCCTTGTCCGCGGCCTTGCAGGCGTCTGGCTCCGGCGCTATCTTGTCCAGGGTGACCCCTTTCCCGTCGGAACCCTTGGGAACGGGAGGAAACTTGGTGGCAGGGCCCTCATTGCGGGGAGGCCATATAGCGACCTTGCTCCAGTCTATATTGCATTCAGTTTTTTCTAGCGGGATGCCCGCGGCCTTACAGGCGTCCGCAACGGACTGGGTGGATACGGATGGGCACTCGGCGGTAATCGTGCCGAGGCCACGGAGCTCGTTGAACTCGGCGGGCGTGCAGGTAACCTCTAGGCCGTTAAGCGTAAATTTCATCGTTTCTCCTGTGGCTGCATATGCACGTAGTCGGGCACTTCGGCATCCTGGCTAAATGGTATCTTCATGTTCGAGTTGTTCCGGTTCCACTCATACACTACGTAGGCGTAATTAGTCTTGAAAACCCCGTCCTCGGCGGGCTTGCAGAGGAACTCGTAGAGCATCTTTCTCACGTTCCTCGGCATCTCGACGTGGTTGGGCTTGTGCAGGAAGTAGCGGTTGGTGCGGATCTCGGCGCAGGACTCGAAATCCTTGCCGTGCGTGCCGATGTCTCGGACGTGGAAGTGGGGGACATTGCCACCATCGTTAGTCCACACGACTACCTCGTAGCCCCTCTCAAGGGACCCGATGAGGGCCATCTCCTCTATCTTCTGCTCGTGTACCTTAATAGTAATGGACATATTAGGATTCTCCAATAATCCTATTCCTAAGTTCTTCCAATTCCAACTCCCCGCGATATACCGCACGGACTAGATGGTATCCGTTGAGAACCCAATCATCTACGGCGCTTTGTTGCAGCACCTTCCCGACCTTTAGGAACCTGCGATGAACCATCTTGTTCACCATCCATGCGCAGTTCACTTGGGCGTCCTTTGACATGACCTCGTCTATGACGCTGAATCTGGAGCCCCTGGGGATGTAGTTGGCGTATAGGCGAAAGATTCCGGGAACAAGGGCATCCAGAAGTTCGTCTGCGAGACCCTCCAGTTTCTCTCTAGGCGCTGACAGTTGCTTACCCGCACGGATAAGGCACCAGTTCGTGACGATGACCGGGAGGTTGTCGCCGATGGCGTCCTTCACCTTCTGGCGGTTGTGGTACTTGCAATATATACGTTCAAGTAGCATAGCGGTATCCTCTCCCCTAAAGATAACTTATTTAAGATAAGAAAAACCTTACTTATTTATTACTTTTTCGTTGCAAAGTACTTGAACTTTTCCTTGAGCATCCGCTCGGCGGCATCGGGCTTCCACCCACAGGTCTGTAGAGCTTTCATGCAGTGGTAGACGCCCCACCCGGTCTTGTACACAAGTTCCGCCACCATCTTGTTCTTCAAGGTACGGGCTTCCATGTCCGTGAGGGGTTCATTTACTGACGGCTTCTTGCTAAAACCTAGCCTCGGTGTTTCCACCTTCTGGGCAATGCCTACATTCTCTCGCAGATCCTTGATTCTCGGTCTACCGGTATCTTCTTCCCCGAGGAACTTCTTCATCGCTCCATCATATGCACCCACGAGATAGTCCGGAATCTTGTCCATGTCCATACGGTTATTATACGCCCCATATGGAAAATCCTTTACGGCGTCAAACGGGACGATGTAGATGTCCTTGGAACCCTTTTCCGCATCGCCCCCGAGCAGTTCCACCATCCTGTCCATGACGGACTTGGCGTCCTCGCGGGTGACGAACTTGCCGAGCCCGTAACGGTTGATGCCGGACACGGCGCGGTGCTCCACCACCACGAGAGAAAAGTACTCCTCGGGGATTTCGGCACAGTGACGCCACGTCTGTGTCTTGTCCTCTTCCAGTGCAGCAACCACGGGCATGCTAGACCTGCCGTCGTAGGAAAATGCTAGGCACTCTATCGGTATGTCGGTATCGCAGTTCCAGCAGAGCATCATCTTCGGAGGGTCGAAGATTATCGGTTTCACGCTAGTGTATTCCTTTAGTTCCTTGCCTTGGTATTTCATTTTTCGGCCTCCTCATGCCTGCGGTTCGCTATCTTGAACTTTTCCTTGAATTCCTCGTCCACCTCGCAGAACTTCAGCGCCACGTCGTACGGGACGCGGCACAGCACCTCTTGCGAGCGGCACTCGATATGCACCATGTACTTATCGCTCATAATCCAGTCCCAGTTTCCTGAACATCTCACCCAGCCCCAGCTTGTTGATAAACGTATCGTACATCTTGGGGCAGCGCTTCTTCACGGACGGGAGCCTGTTCTCCCCGTGTGCGAGGGGTATGGCGCAGAACATACAGCCCGTACGCTTCTCTCCCGTCGTCCAGTACTTTTTCTCGAGCAGGCCCATGGAGCAGACGTCGCCGTACACGTCCGCTATCGGGATATGGTTCTCTACCACGTACTGGAGCACGTCCTGCTCCGTCCAGAACGACATCGGCTTACTGCGCTCGTTCCCGTCGTCCAGGATGTTGCATCCTTTCGTGAGCCACGCCAGCGTTCGGCGTGAGGACTCCACGGCCATGATGGCGGTGATGGGGCGCATACCGGTAGCCTTCTCGTAGTCCCGCATGGGCTTCTCCTTGAGCAACTCGCAGCACACGTCGCTGATGGGCACGTCCACGTCCAGGTACTTCTTTAGGGGCATAAAGCGCTTCTTGTATGCGTCCTCCTCCTCGTTCACGTTCCTGCCCTCCAGCGCCATTAGGGCATAGCGGCAACCACGTCTGGCATCCTTCAGGACACGGCTTGCGTCCTTGCTCGGGAACACTATCCCGTGTTTCTTGATGATGGTGGCGAAACGCATCTTCGGCTGCACGTAGTCCACGTTGTCGAACGAGTTCACGAACTTCACCACGGAGGGGAAATCTATCCCGATGTTGGCATAAACCGCCTTGATATCAGGATATATGCTCCGGGCAATATGCAGGAGCACGGTGGAGTCCTTGCCACCCGAGAAGGCGACATACACCTTCCCGTCCATACGCTCGTAGAACTCGGTGATCCGATCACGGGTCATCGCTACCTTGAAGTCGAGGGGAAGGGCCTGCAGGTCCTTCAGTTCCTCGAGCGTATGTATCATTTTCTTGGGCATAGTTATGGAACGAAAAGAATTGTGGGGTTGTCCTTATGAATCATAGGGCATTCAAGCACTATCCCATTGTCCTTGCAGTAGGCCTCCCACTTATCGGAAAATTCCTTCTTGTTGAACGGTTGCGCGATGATGTGCTTGCCGCTCTTGGTCGGGATTGTCCAAGTATGTTCATCTAGGAATGTTTCCCTTGTGCATGCGGCATCCGCAATCAAAGTCCTTATGGGCTCGCACTCGCAGATGATGCTCTTGATGTCCTGTTCATACGGCAGGTACTCGGAGTCCAGGTCCACGAGCCACGTCTTGTTTGGCTCGTCGTGTACCATTCCCGCGGCGGACGATATCATGTGGTGGGGGCTGGAGTAGGACTCGCCCGAGGAAACCTGCTCGGCGATGTGCTTTAGCATTTGCAGGGATATCTTCTTGTAACTACGGCGATTCAGGCGGATGTAGGCACGCACGTTGAACATCTTGCAAAGTTCCTTTATCTCTCCCTCCACCCGGTCCAGGTGCTCCAGCGAGTGGATAAAGTAGTCCTTCACGCTACGGCTGTGCATGTTGCCGTGGTACGCCGGATCGGGCT
>Ga0265300_10001800_pt1 | contig 19483 bp, 18 predicted proteins | sample AusTroGonzalo_MG_FD_193482 | JGI IMG/M metagenome (GOLD analysis project Ga0265300, IMG submission 193482) | Bovine rumen microbial communities from tropical cattle in Woodstock, Queensland, Australia - Gonzalo_03 | ecosystem: Host-associated > Mammals > Digestive system > Stomach > Rumen ...
CGTCTCTCGCATAAGGGACAGCGACATCCTATCGCAACTGGAAGACTATGGCAGCACCGTATACAACAGGTCCTCGGTCTGCAGGATATGCAACGACAAGTCGTACACTTATTCTTTCGTTAAGAGCCTCGGCATCCCGATTCTTCCGTTCTCATTCCCTGACCAGGATCTTCCACCAGGGCCTCCTTGGGTGGTGAAGTCATGCACGGGCCACGGGGGTACGGAAGTATTCAAGGCCGATTCAAAGGAAGAGGCAAATAGGTTCATTTCCGAACTGGAAGGTCGTAAACCCATTGTTCAGAGCTTCGCATCCGATCCCGGGAAGGATATGAGAGTATACGTCCTTGGTGGGAGGATAATCGCCACCGTCCTTCGTTCCTCTGATAAGGATTTCAGGGCAAACTTCAAGCTTGGGGGGAAGGCAGAGGTCGTGGAGACTCCGGACGACGTAAAGATGATGGTCAAAAGGATAGTCCCCGAACTCATGGCCGATTTTATTGGAATAGACTTCGTGTTCGGGGACGGTAAGGTTTATCTCAACGAGATTGAGGATGTGGTCGGTACGAGGATGCTTTACGCCCTGACCGATCTCGATCCTGCGAGGATGTACATGGAGTACGTCGCTCACTCGAAGATGTCTTTGTAAATCTGGTCAACCAGTTCGGCGTAGGTCATGCCCTTGTCGGATGCTACCTTGCGGACGAGATCCATGGTTCCGGATCCGTACTGTGCCGCCTTTTTCTTCTTTTCGGCGATGAACGGGTATCCGAGGTTTGTAGCCACCTGTCTGAGCAGCATCTTCCTGTGGTCCTGGTCAGCAGGCTTGAGCTCCTTGAGGTCCATTGCGTTGACCTGCATGGTAACGATGGGGTCCAGATACGGGTAGAGGATCTTCCTGCCGAAGTGGTCGGCGACCTTAGTCTCATGGGGGACGGTCGAGGATATGAGCTTACCGAGGTCAGCCTTCCTCATCCTGTCAAGCTCATCATCGGTGAGGCCGATGTACTTCGAGTATCCTGCGAAGAGTTCATCAGATCCCTGTCCGCTCAGGATGTACTTCTCGCGCACGGTCCTGCACACGAAGAACAGTGGCAGTTCGAACGAGAGGGTCAGAGGACTCGATGTTCCGGTGATGGAGATCATTTCTCTGAGCCTGGCCTCGATGTTGTCCTCGTTCAGAGGGATGTGAAGCCAGGGCAGACCGAGTTTCTCGGACATTTCCTGGGCCATGACGACATCGTATGAATTATCCTTTCCGGATGTGTACAGGGTGACTGATCTAGCGTACTCTTTGGCAAGGGCTGCTACCAGACCAGAATCAAGCCCACCGGAGAATGCGACTGCGACATCTTCTCCCTGGACCTGGCTTTTGACTGCCGACACCAGTGCGTTCTCGAGATTCTCAGATTCGACTGACATAAGGGATGCATCGTGAACCATCGTTAAAAACTGTGTCATTAAGAGAGCTGTAAAATGGCGGTTAGAAGGTTTTCTGGATGAGGGAAACTGCGCCCCTCGGCGAGGAGGGGCGGTGTTTTCTCAGGAAGAGACGTTCTTCTCCTTGTCCTTCAGACCCATTCCGATCACGAACGCCAGGAGGGCGATTATGATTGCGAAGAAGAACGCGTGCTTGAATCCAGGGACCAGATCGACAGGCGTGGTTGTCACGATGAACGCCATGAAGATCGCATTCAGGATTGCCACTCCAGATGAGCTTCCAGCCTGCCTGAAGGTGTTGGTGATGCCTGAGAGCTGCCCGTTCTGTCCCTCAGAGATGTATTCGAAGGACAGGTTCGTGCATGCGACCAGGGCCATACCTATTCCTGCACCCATCACGAACAGCGAGACAAGGATCCAAGCAAACCCAGTATTCTGGTCGAACATCATCATCATGTAGAATCCTGCGGCGCACACCAATGCTCCCGCTACGATGAACCTCTTGTTCTTTCCTGTACGGTCCGCGAGTTTTCCGACGGTAGGTCCCATGACCATCATACCGATCGAGTTGGCGATGAGGATGAAACCGTACTCCATGGTCTCGTAGCCCTGGACGAACTGCAGATAATACGGCAATAGCAGGTAGCTTCCGGCCATGGCCATGAACAGCAGCATGGTAACTATGACGCTCCTGCATATCTGGGGGTTCCTGATCAAGTCCAGATTGACCAGGGGATCCTTGACCCTCTGCTCCCACCAGAAGACGAGTCCTGCGAATATCATCATGACGAAGATAAGGCCGATACCAACGTTCGAGGTCCATCCGATGTCCGCACCCTCGTTGAGGTAGTAGATCAATGAGAACAGCATAACGAACAATAATGCGGCCCCGACGTAGTCCAGTTTGTTCCCGGCATTCTCGAGGTTCTCCTTCACATGCATGTACTTGAAGCACAGAAGGAGGCAGACCAATCCTATTGGGACGTTGATGAAGAAGATGTAGGACCAGTGGAATGTGGTCAATATTCCTCCGATGGCAGGTCCGAAGGCGGTTCCCGCAGATGCCGCCAGTGTGACTGCTCCGATCGATCTGCCCCTTATCTCCTTGGGCAGATATGTCGATACCATTGCAAGCGACATCGCAGTGACCATTCCGGCACCCAATCCCTGAATCGCACGGAGGACGATGATGGCGTTGAGCCCCAGTTCGGGTATGAATCCGCAGACCCCTATCATCATGGAAGATATCGAGAATACCGCGATTCCTGTCATGAACACCTTCTTGTATCCTTTATTGGAACCCAATTTGGACCACAGAAGGATGAAACAGCACAGCATCAGAGTGTAGATCAGCAGGACCCAAGCGATGTTGGAAGTGTCATGTCCGGCCTCCATCAGTTCCTCAGCCATCGTTGGCAAAGCAACAGAGACTATGGTGGCATCCAATGCCGTCATGAACGTTCCTAAGACCAATGTGAAAAGGATCACCTTGCTGTTTGGCTGCCCATCATCACTCATATTGCCGTAAAGTCAATTCAGACTTAAAAAAACAGGTGTTTTTGCTCAATTGCGTTTATTTCGAATTATACAGGGTTATGTTCTTTATATTCTGAAGGTACATTACCCCTCCAGTGATATCATGGGATTCCTTGACAAGACCATTGAGAAGACTAAAGCAACGACCAAATCCATGTCTAGCAAGTTCAACGAGGGCAAGGATGCAAACAAGATCGAATCTCAGATCAAGGCTGAGAAGCAGAAGGTCAGGGATCTGTACGAGACCATCGGAAAGGAATACTACAGGTGGACGTATGACGGAGATGAGTCTCACAAGGAGTGTTTCGATTCACTTGTGAGTCAGATCAACCAGTCCAGGAAGACCATTGAGGATCTCGAGGCACAGCTCGACGAAATCAGGAACAAAGGAAAGGAAGAGAGGGATAACATCAAGGCAGAGCACGATGCCAAGATGGAGGAAATCGAGGCCGCTGATGCCGAGGCAAAGGCTGAGAAAGAAAGGATCAAGAAAGAGAAGGACGACACCTTCTGATAACAAAAAGCCGGACGGTCTTGTATCGTCCGGCATCTTTCTTTATAAAATCTAATTAGCTCGATTTCTACTTAGTAACACGTTTTTAATGTAGAAGTAAGATTCGGTATGCATGACAGGCGTTACACGCATTGGGGTTTCCCTCGAACCGAATCTTCTGGATGCTTTTGATGAAGATATTGCCAAGAAAGGCTATAGCAGCAGGTCGGAGGCCCTTCGTGACCTTGTCCGCGATTCCCTCGCAGAGAACGAGTGGAAAAATGACGATGAGTGGATGGTCGGTACCATCGTGATGGTCTATGATCACACGAATTCATCTGTCGGAGACAAGCTTACTGACATCCAGCACCAGCATCACGGCCTCGTTAAGACGTCTGTCCACATACACCTGGACGAGGACAAGTGCATGGAGATCCTCATCTGTGAGGACAGGCTCAAGAACCTGAAGAGCTTCGCTTCGGAGATCACCAGCATCAAAGGAGTTCTTAGAGGAAGGCTTACAATGGTCGCACCCTCTTCTGGAAATCTCCATCACGTCGGTCACAGGCATTAAGTTTCTTTACGCCACCTCGGTGGCGGTTACATTTTCTTTCTGATTAGCCGTATATATGGCTTAATGGATGTATAGTCCAATGTATAACATGACAACTGAATTGAAGGCCAGTATGCTAGTTTGTGCTATGCTTGTAGCTTCCTTTTGTGTTTTTGCTATAGCAACGATCCCGGATTCCGAGGCATCATCGAGTGATTATTGCTTTAGCGGGGAACTCATGGAAGTCCTGTCTGACTCCAACGGGGTCAATGAGAAGACTGTAGATTCTAAATGGAGTTATGACTCCGTTCGCGGATATGCCGTTGTAGGCGATTTCGCATACGTTTCTACAACTGCCGGAGACCTTGTCAAATTAGAGCTGAGGTCCGGACAGATGGTAGAAAAAGTTTCTACTGGCGTAGGATCCGGAGCGGATTACATCTCAGTCGGAGGCGGATTCGTCTTGGATCCCAAATCTGGAAAAGTGTTCGATCTGGACCTCAAACAGGTTTATGAGCTGGGGGTAACCTCGGATCAGGCTTATTACGAGGACGGATGCTGGTTCGTTGTCACGGCAGACAAGACATGTCATTGCTTCCCAGCCAAGGATGAGGATAGCAAATCGTCTACCAATGTTCAGTCCGAGCTGTGGTCACAGAACATGTACTTCTACATCGATGGGTTCACTTTGACCGTGTCATTGGCATTCAACGATGACTATCTCTTCTATCCCGGTATAGGGGAATCGGATTCGACTCTTCGCATCCTGTATTGCATGGATAAGGAGACGGGAGCTATTGTTGACAATTTCGACATGTCTGAGATCAAGGGCACATATTGGAACAGCGGTTTCATCCAATGCTATGACGATACTGTGATTGTGACCACCCACTGGGATTCCATGTTCACCCCTCCCAGACTAGGGCCTGATTACAAGACGATGTTCCTGATAGATGTCGGATCCGATGGAAAGTTTGTCACGAATTCTGCTACATACCTTTCCAATGGATACAACGATTCATACGGCTCCTGTCTGGTAGTGTCCGATGGACTCGGATTCGCACAGACCGGACTGAGTTTCAAGGTCTTCGACATGAAGACTGGAGAGATCGTGGCCAGCACGGATGTGGACAGCCGCTTGGGAAAGACCTACAGCAACATAGCTGTGGCAGCAGGCGATGATGGTTACGTGAGAGGGTACGTGTCACCCGCAGGTGCACCAAATCCTCTGTCTCCTGTAGATGGACTCATCTGTTTCGAGTATAACACCAAAACCAAAGAGATCCGCTCATTCGATCTCACTGTCGGTTCTACAGGTACGGATAACACAAATTCTATCAAGATCGGTCCGAACGGAGAGGTCCTTTTCGCGAAGAATGACGGAAAGATGTACTGTATCATACCTGTTGTGACCGAGAAATCGGACATGACCCTTTGGATCGTCCTGGGCGTCGTCGCCGCTTTGATTATTCTTGCTATTGTGTTTTATTTCATCAAAAGCAGGAAAACAAGTACAACAAATTGATCAAACAATGCGGTCCGACAATTGTCGGGCCGTATTTTCCCCTATGCTACGCATAGGATTGTTAGAATTCAATAAACTCCCGAACAAATCAAATAAATACAATCTGGACTGTGTCTGATAGGCAATGAGAAAGCTCATCATCACTGAGAAAGCGAATGCCGCAAGAAGAATTTCCACAATCTTATCGGATGGGAAGACGCAGTCTTCCTCTAGCAGCGGAGCTACTGTGATATCTTTCTCGATCGGAGGAGACGACTACGATGTGGTCAGTCTCAGAGGTCACATTATAGAGTTGGATTATCCCAAGGAATACAACGATTGGGGTGCTATCAAACCGGCCGAGCTCGTATACGCCCCTCAGGTCAAGACCGTGCGTGTCAAATCGATCCTGTCATCCATCAAGGACCTCGCTTCCAAAGCGGATGAGATCATCATCGCGACCGACTATGACAGGGAAGGAGAGCTGATCGGTATGGAGACCGTCAAGGCCATCGATGCCGACATGTCCAAGGTCAAGAGGGCCAAGTTCAGCGCTTTGACCAAAGGCGAGGTCGAGGCTGCGTTCGACAACCTGGCAAACCCTGACGAGAAGCTAGCAGATGCAGCAGAGGCCAGGCAGATCGTCGACCTTTCTTGGGGAGCCGTCCTCACAAGACTTATTTCACTATCATCTGGACAGGTTGGAAACAACTTCATGTCCGTGGGAAGGGTTCAGAGCCCTACATTGAAACTGCTCGTGGACAGGCACGAGGAGATAGAGAACTTCGTTCCCGTTCCGTTCTGGAATGTTGTCGGGAAGTTCGGCATGCTCGCATTCAAGGGCGATCATGAGAAGAACCCCTTCTGGAAGAAGGAGGAGGCAGAGCAGGTTCTCGATAAGATCAAGACCTGCAAGACCGGAAAGGTCATCAAATACAATTCAGAGCTCAAGGACGAGTACAGGCCTGCACCTTTCGACACCACCATGATGCAGGTGGAGGCCAACAAAATCGGTATCCCGCCAACCACGGCCATGAAGCTGGCCGAGGACCTGTATACGGGAGGATACATCTCATATCCTCGTACAGAGAACACGGAGTACCCGAAGAGTCTCAACCTCAGGTCCGTTCTGGACAAGCTCAAGGATTCGGATTTCAAGGAGGAGGCGGCAGAGATACTGGCCCAGGACAAGATCTATCCCTCGAAGGGAAAGAGGACCACCACGGACCATCCGCCTATCTATCCTACTGCAGGTGCAACTTCCGATAAGATGAAGGGCGACAAATGGAAGCTCTACGAGCTTATCGTCAGGAGATTCCTGGCCACTGTCGCGCCCAACGCCAAGTCGGAGATCACTGAGTGCGTAATTGACGTCGAGGGCGAGAAGTTTACATCCAACGGATATGTCCTCAAGGAGCCCGGCTGGAAGAAGTACTACAAGAAGTACCTCACAGCGAACGACAGCAAGCTGCCCGTCCTCAGCGAAGGGGATGAGGTGGACATCAGGTCGATGTCCCTTGTGGAGTCGGAGACCAAGCCTCCGTACAGATACAACCAGGGATCGCTCATCCAGGAGATGGACAGGCTTCAGCTCGGTACCAAGAGTACTAGGCACGATATCATCGGAAAGCTGTTCTCCAGGAACTATGTGCAGGGCAACTACATGATCCCCACTCCCAGCGGTATAGCGCTCACTAAATCTCTGGAGAAGCACGGAGGAGGAATCACAGAGCCCGATATGACCGCGAAGCTCGAGGCCGATATGCTATCGATCTCCGAGGGAAAGAGGACATTGGATTCCGTCGTCTCCGAATCACAGGATATGCTTCATGAGGTCGCTGTAAAGATCTCAGATGAGTCCGAGGATATCGGAAAGGAGATCAAAGAGGCACTTCACTCGCAGCAGCACATCGGTGTCTGCCCTACTTGCGGAAAGAACATGTCCGTCAAGAGGTCAAAGAACGGCAACTTCATCGGTTGTGACGGATATCCGGAGTGTAAGCGTGCATATCCGCTCCCTAGGGGAGCACTCATTCAGACCGTGGACACCACATGTCCTGTCTGCGGACTTCCGCAGCTTAAGATCATCAGGAGAGGCAACCCGCCTGTCGTTCAGTGTATTGATCCCAAGTGTACTAGCAACGTCGCTATGAACGATCTAGGACTCTGCCCTGCATGTAACAACGGGCACATCAGGATTATGTTCTCGAAAGCGGGCAGGAGATTCGCAGGATGCTCCTCATGGCCCACTTGCACTCAGACATACCCCTTGAGGCCTAGAGGCGTCATCGCACCTTTGGGAAAGCCCTGCGCCATATGTCAGGCTCCTATGATCAAAGTCGGCACATTGGAGGAGTGTATCAATCCCGATTGTCCCGGCAAGAAGAAGGCGGCCCGCACTACCAAAGCACCGGCAAAAAAGAAAGCCGGTACCGAGTGAAGGTATAGTTCATTTGGATGCTTAATCCAACTTCTTTTATTAGGGTGCGCGTTACGGTTATATAGTAACTAACTTAGAGCTTTTATACAGTAACACGAATTCAAAATTAGTGTTAAAATTAACTTTCTTAGAATTAGAGGGTTTCCTCTGTAATTACGCCATCATAGAGGTTGTTTAGGTAGTCGATCTCTTCTGAGATGCGCCGGTTCCTGCAAGTCGTGCATTGAAGCTCTTTTCCGAGTGATAACTTGAGCTGCATCTCTGCACGATCGAGTGCAACGATACGCCCGCACGAACAGTACACGCACATCTCATCTACTGATGTGAATTTATCCAGTCTTATCCTGGACTGGGCGTGCGGAATGTAACTCCGAACGTTACACGTATCGCCATCCATCTCTTCGGTCCCCCAACTTGCAGTTGAAATCAGCGTTGATTGCAGTCATAAAGGTCTGATTGCACCTGCGATACCTCCACCGTAAATGTCCGATATAAACCCTTAGATTAACCTTCTTAGATTAACGGGGTTAGTATCTTTTTCTTTGCTAAAATAGTACATTTTTGTGTAGGAACATTTATATATTAAAAAAATCAAATTTTTTGCAATATTTCTCTATAAAAAGCTGATTATCGCTACGAAAATCGTAGACTCGCCGCGGACATAATCGTCATCTAGAACCATTGATTAGGTCGTTCTTTATGTCCCATAGTTTTTGGGAAAGATCGACATAATATTGATGAGGATTAGCGAAACGTTTGACCTCTTCCCAAAGAGTGTCTAGCTCCTTAGAGCAGTGCTCACGGATCTCATCTATCGATGGTAAGTCATAAACGAGCTCTCCGTTCTCAATTACTTTGACCATGAGCTCTTTCGCAGTGTAGTCCGTCATGGTCTTGCGCTTCCATGTCGCAGAAGGATCGAAGAGCTCCAAAGGCTTCGATTGGTCTACTGTCTCATCATGGCCGCAAATGAGGTCTGCTACGGCCATGCCCTCAGAGTCATAGATCCTATAGATCTTCTTGAAATGAGGGGTGGTGATCTTCTCTACGTTCTCAGAGATCTTTATCCTAGGAATTATCTCTCCGTTCTCCTCCATGGCAACTAGCTTGAAGACTCCATTGAGGACAGGATCGCTGTGAGAGGTGATCAGATTGTCACCAACACCGAATCCGTCGATGACAGCACCCTGGTCTAGAAGGTCCTTGATGAGATTCTCATCGAGTGCATTCGAGACGATGATCTTGCATTGAGGGAATCCCGCATCATCGAGCATCTTCCTCGCTTTCTTTGTCAGGAACGAGAAATCGCCAGAATCGAGGCGTATTGCACATTTTGTGATGCCTGTGGCCTTGAATGCCTTTATGGCATTGGGGATTCCGCTGTTAATCGTATCATAGGTATCCACGAGCAGCGTTGCATTGTCGGGATAGAGCTCGCAGAACTTAACGAATGCCTCGTACTCCGAATCGAACATCATTACCCAAGAGTGGGCCATGGTTCCGCTGGCAGGGATGCCGTACCACTTATCGCTCACGGTGCAAGCAGTGCCTCCGCATCCGGCAATATAGGCTGCCCTTGCGCCCAGTATGGCCGCATCGGTACCCTGGGCTCTCCTGGATCCGAATTCCAGGACCACCCTTCCGTTAGCTGCTCTGACGATACGGCTGGCCTTCGTAGCAATAAGGGTCTGATGATTAATCGTCAACAGTGCGAACGTCTCCAGTATCTGAGCCTGCGCAATAGGGGCCCTGATGGTGACGAGCGGTTCCCCGGGGAATACAGGTGTACCCTCGGGGATGGCCCATACATCGCCTGTAAAGCGGAAATCCTTCAGATATTGCAGGAAATCCTCTGAGAATGTGTTCTTGGAACGAAGGAACTCAATATCGCTCTCTGTGAAGCGCAGATTGAGGATGTAATCCACCAGCTGCTCCAGGCCTGCGAATATGCAGAGGCCTCCCTTATCGGGGACGTTTCTGAAGTATATGTCGAAATAGACCACGCGGTCCTGGAGACCGTTCTTGACGTAGCCGTTCGACATCGTGTACTCGTAGTAGTCGCACAGCAGAGGTATGTTCCTGTCGTTTTCCATGTATGGCCTCAGATGTGGAATTTGGATATGCCGGGGAACTTGGCCTTTGATCCAAGCTCCTCCTCGATCCTGAGCAGACGGTTGTACTTGGCCGTCCTCTCTCCCCTGGCGGGAGCTCCGGTCTTGATCTCTCCTGATCCCCATCCGACAGAGAGGTCAGCGATGGTGGTGTCCTCGGACTCTCCGGACCTGTGGGATACGACGACGTTGTAGCCGTTGTCGAAGCTCATCTGTGCCGCCTCGCCGGATTCTGTTATGGTTCCGATCTGGTTGACCTTCAGGAGGAGGGCGTTGGCCGCTCCGACGGAGATTCCCTTGGAGAGACGCTTGGAGTTGGTGACGAACAGATCGTCTCCGACTATCTGAACGTGTTTGCCGACCTTCTTTGTGAGTTCCGCTGTGGTCTCGAAGTCATCCTCGAAGAACGGGTCCTCGATGCTGATGAGCGGGTGGTCCTTGGTGAGCTGCACGTAGTGGTCGGCGAGCTCTCCTGCGGACAGCTTCATTCCGTCGACCTCGTAGACTCCGTTGCTGAAGAATTCGGAAGATGCCGCATCGATGGCAAGGTAGACATCCTTTCCAGGTGTGTATCCCGCATCGGATACTGCTGAAACGATGGTGGACAGTGCCTCATCTACTGTGTCCAGAGGGGGTGCGAATCCTCCCTCGTCACCGATGTTGATTGCTCCAACCCCGTACTTGTTCTTCAGGATGGATTTGAGATGCATGTAGACCTCCGAGGACATCCTCAGACAGTCGGAGAAGGATTTGGCACCGGCAGGGATGATCATGCATTCCTGAATCTTCAGGTTGCCTCCTGCGTGCTTTCCTCCGTTGATGATGTTGAGCATGGGTACGGGAAGGGTCACATGATCCTTTCCGATGTGCTGGTAGACGGGGATGTTGTTGCACATCGCACCGGCCCTTGCAACTGCCAGAGAGACGGCGACTGTTGCGTTTCCTCCGAGGGATGTCTTGTTCTCGGTTCCATCCAGCTCGATCATGGCCCTGTCGATGCCTTCCTGGTCGGTGGGATCCATTCCCGTGATCTTCTTGGCGATGGGTCCGCGGACGTTCTCGACCGCTTTCAGGACTCCCTTGCCGCCGTATCTGTCACCGCCGTCGCGGAGCTCATGGGCCTCCCATGAACCCGTAGATGCACCGGACGGTGCGATAGCGGTTATCTTGTGACCGGCAACGGTCAGCTCTGCCTCAACGGTGGGGTTGCCTCTGGAATCCAGGACTTCCCTTGCCCATACCTTCTCGATTTGCATTTTTATCTCCTCAGTTGGAATACTCGGACATATCTCCGAGCAGGATGTTACGGTCCTTCGTGGTCAGAATGGACGGGTCGACCGATATGACGAACGTCACAGGTTTTCCTCCCGACCTGTTCTTGATCAGCTGGTGTATGAACACCAGACTGTGGTTCAGACCGTTGCTGTCTATGATGTCGGTGAAATCCTCTATCATAATGATTGGTTTCTCGTGCTTGCTTATGAATTCCTTGATGAACACGGTCAGTGTTCCAAGGGCGTTAATGTCCATGGATTTCGCCCTGGTGCTCGATGAGAGGGTCGCGACCTCAATCTCCTCATACCCATAGTTCTGCACCACCGCTTTGGCGTTGTCTGAGGAAATCACCAGGATGGAGTAATCCTTGGGGCTGAATATGTTGACGAAACCCACAATGTTCACGGGTTCCTTCTCGAAGAATACGTAGGACCTGCCATACATGGGGCCTTCAGCGGCGATATATTCGGCAACGACAGCACCCTCATCGACATCGATCTTGGGTTGCTTCTTCTCCACCTTGCCCTTCTTTATGCGGCTAAGGAAGCTGTTGTTCTTCTTCCTCTTGTCCCTTGCAACCTGCGCCTTCTCCTCTTCCTTCTTGGACACCAGCACGTTGAGCGATGCCACGATGTCCGTGGATTTGAAGGGCTTGTTGACGACAGCTTTGATGAAGGTGTTGTCCTGAGGAGCTTCCTCGTTGATTCCCTTGATGAGAACAGTATCCAGGTGAAGCTCGGGGTTCTTCTCGTGGGCGTGGCCGAGTATCTTTAGTCCGTCCTCATCGTTTACGATCGAATCAAGAAGGATCGCATTGGGTTCAAACTCGATAATCTGGTCGACGGCCTCGCTTATGGAACCTGCTATCCTGACCACATGACCCTCGTTTATGAGGATGTCTTTCAGGATCTCCTGTATTGCAATGTTGTCGTCGACTACCAGGACCTTCATCCTTTCAACTCCGTCACGTGTACGGATTTTGAATATATGAAATCACGTTGATGGGCCGGAATACTAGAATCTAGAGCTTACGCTGAAGGGGTGGTATCCGGCCATATGGCCGTAAAAATCAATGTGAAGCAGAATTCACTGCTTCCTGCTCTCTTTGGCTTTGGGCCTGAGGTTGCTGTAACCGCACTTCCTGCACTTGGACGCCTTAACGGGGTTGGTGGCGTAGCAGTTCATGCATACAGTCTTGTCAAGGAGCCTGGCCTCAGCCTCTTTGAAACGTGCCATTCGATATTCCTCTGAATTCCCGATTAAGCATGTAATATAAAAGCCCTACTGATTTGGACTCAGAATTACACTCAGTCCAGTAGTGGTCTCTGCTGTCTGAAATCGTCCATCGGGTTGTGGCCATGTCCAGGCAGCTCATGGATCACGAGATCGGGCCGTATGCGGTCAACTATCTCCTTACAACGTGGATCGGAGAAAGGAAGATGCTGGTCCAACGTGGTTATGTGGTGGTAGACGCCGGAGAGGAAGTCGGAGACTGATCCTCCTTCATAGGTCCTCTCCTCGAAAGTAGCCCTGTATTCTCCAGAGGCGCTGTAGTGGAAGTGCATGGCAGATATGGAATCGATCAGGTCCCGGCTGTAGCTATCGATCGTCTTGAGCACCGCATCTATCCCTTCCTGTTGGGTGTTTATTCCCGGAAGGCTGTTCATAAGATGTCCAGTGTCCAGACATATTCCCCAGTTCTCGAATTCAATATGTTTCTCTAGAAGCCTGTAGTCCGAATCGTCCTTCAATCTGAGTCCGGGCCACCACAGGTTCTCGAAAACCAGTTTGAACGGGGGCTCTCCGCCCGGGAATCCGGACACCGCCGAGTTGATCATCTCGCAGAACTTCCTGAGCACCTCCTTGGGGTCGTCAGGATAGACGCGTTTATGGATATCGGGGACGGAAATGTTGCATGCATGGATAACTCCGTGTGCAGGATCAAGAGGCGCGGCGACGTTTATCATGTTCCTGACGGTTTCGATAACGCTGTCCCTGTCCGTACCGTACATGTAGTACTTGGAGAAATACTCGGACATCTCATAGGGTCTGCCCTCCCATGCGGCAATCCAGTCGGTAGAATACGGCAGATGGACTGACACCGTGTAAGGCTTGACGGCAAGGTCTACAGGTTGATGTGATGTAAGCATCTCAAGGCCGTCGCACGAGACCTCCCTGAAAAGGGAATCTAGGTCAGGGGACAGATCCTTCAGGTCCTGGTAGACTGAGTAGCTGAATAGATGTCTCATCAGAACAGCTCTAACGCGGCAGACACGGCAGCCACGATCGCTGACTGCTTGGTGGTTCCTCCACCTACAATCAAAGCATCGTTGGGTTTCATGCCGTATTCCTCACGTATCTTTTTGGCGATCTCAGGCCTTTCAACGTCGAGGTTCCAATCTGGGGGAATGCACAGTGTACCGTCCCTGTAGACGATGGTGGTGCATCCTTCTGCACCAACTTTGATACCTGCGTCCCTCTGCTCCATTCCGTTGTTGACCTTGTTCGCGACGCCCTTGACGATTACGCCCTGCTGCTCTGAACCGATGACTGATCCCTCGAGGTAGATGTCCACGGGCTGGATCGGAATCTGGTCCAGGAATGACTGTCCTGCTTTGGTGATGACTATTCCTGTCTGCTTGATGGAGATATATTCCCACTCAGACAGTGTATCCAGGATCCTACGCATGCTTCCCTCGCCTATTCCAACCTCATCTGCCAATCTTTTGCGTCCGATGCGTTTTCCGTTTGAAAGGAGATACATCGTCCAGTAGACGTTGGCATCGTTGAACCTGAACATTGGACCGAATTGAGGGGCATCGATAATTTTCATAGCATCACCGTGTTAGTTGGATGGGTTTCGCTATATAAAAAAATATTTTGAGGAAGGGGCCGTAGGCCCCTTGAATATGTTTCAGAAAGGCTCAGAAAGTCTTGACTTTTCCGTTGATGATCATGTTGGAGACCTTGTCGACGTTGTCGAGCCAATCGTATGCGATGGCGTCGGCCTCCTTTGCCCAAGTCTTGAACTTGGGGTGCTTCTCCGCATCGGGGAGAACGATCTGCACGGAACAGTTGAGGGGCTGAGAGACGGGCTTTCCGATCTGTGAAAGGATCCTGACCCTGACCTCTGCCTCGTTGGTGACCTTCTTAGCGACGTCCTCAGCGATGAGCTTGGACATGACGTTGTAGATCTTTCCGATGTGTGTGATGGGGTTCTTTCCGGAGGTAGCCTCCATGGACATGGGCCTGTAGGGGGTGATGAGTCCGTTGCACCTGTTACCCCTTCCGACGGATCCGTCGTCTCCCATCTCCTGGGAGAGACCGGTACATGTCAGGTAGTAGACGCCTCTCTTGTAGTTGTCACCAGTGTTGATGTCCAGCTTGAACTTGACATCTTCCTTTCCGATGATCTTGAGTGCGTTGTCGGTCACGAGGTCGTACATCTCCTCGATTGCGGACTTGTAGTGGGTCGCATCGGGGATGTACTTGTCGACCATTGCACATGCGATGGTCATTGTGACGGTCTTGTCGATCCTGGAGCACATGACCTTGACGTCCTGTCCAGTCTCTTTGAGCTTCTTCTTCATTGCACCGTTGATGTACTGCTCGGTCTCGAGAGTGAGCCTGTCGGTGATGGAGTAGGGTGCGTATCCGACACCGAAGGAGGTGTCGTTTGCGAGAACTCCGGATGTCTTGTAGACACCGGTCAGGTCGTCGGAACCCATTCCGATCTTGGCGTCGAGGATGACCTCGGAGTCGACATCGAGGTTGGGGAAGGTCTTCTCAAGGTACTTGCGTGCTGCAGCGAGAGCTGTGGGCTTGCAGGGGAGGTCTTTCGCGTCCTTTCCATCGATGTATGTGGTGGCGCGTCCGACGAGAAGCATGTAAACGGGGTCGATGATGTGTCCGCCACCGAATTTGGGCTTTGCAGAACCTGCAGCGAGCTGTGTCTCGTCTGTGTTGTGGTGGAGAACGTGTCCGACCTCTTTGATGTACATCTTGCAGAGTGCTCTCGAGACTTCCTCACCGAGTGCGTCTGCGACAGAGTCGGGGTGTCCGATTCCCTTCCTCTCGACGATTTCGACTTTCTTCATGGGTGCGGGGATCTCGTTGAGTCCCTCTACGTAGATGTTTTTAGCTTTAGCCATAAAAATCGCAATATTTTCCTGTTTATATAAGTTATGTATACAAATATTCATATAAGAATAATATATCACTAAGCGCATGAAATTCCCCCCGGCTACCGACATTAGGAAGATCAGAGTAGGCATGGACGTCACTCAGATGGAGCTATCCGAGAGGTCAGGTATCAGCCAGGGGACCATAGCAAAAATTGAGCGCGGAAAGATCTCTGCAAGCTACGAGACTGTGGTCACTTTATTCGAGACATTGGATTCGATGCAGAAGGATATCGGTCGCGGAATGACCGCTTCCGATGTGTGTTCGAAGGGAGTAGTTTCGATTCAGAGCGATAGTACGATACAGGCAGCCTCCAATCTGATGAGGGAGACGGGATATTCTCAGCTCCCAGTATTTTCAAGAGATACCCCAGTGGGTAGCATATCGGAGAGAGGTATATTTGAGCTGATAAGCCGCGGGAAATCCATCGAGGAGGTCAACAGGAAGACCGTATCGGAGGTCATGGGAGAATCGTTCCCCGTGGTTTCCGATAATACCCCTGTAGGTACAGTGGCCGGACTCATGAACAGTTACAACGCTATTCTGGTATCGAAGAAAGGTATCATCATAGGTATGATAACTAGTGCAGATATGCTCAAACTTATCTGAGCTATAATAGATATTATCTATACTATAATAGGAGTTCAATTCCTGAGCGAGAGGCCATCGTTCCTAACCTCCCAGAGTTGCATATCCTTTGCAGCGTAGCAGTCGGGGAAGATAGTCCTAGTCTCTTTTTCAACCTATGACAGGTCGCAGTAACGGTGACTCACATGGGTGAGTATGAGGTAATCTGCTCCGCATTCTTTGGCCTCTAATGCGGCCTGCAGTGTCGTGGAGTGCAGATGCTCTTTCGATAGTTCGGTCTCAGGGGACATGTATGTGCATTCGTGTATCAGAACCGTTACATCTTTAGATCCGTCGACGACCGATTGACAAGGCATCGTATCTCCGGTATACGAGATGGATACGCCCTTTACGGGTTGTCCGACGACCTGCTCCGGAGAGACGCCGTTGACAGTCTCCCCATTCTTAAGTTTGGCCATCTCTGGACCATCTTTAATTCCTAGGGATAGAGCCTTCTCGCGGTCCAGTTTTCCCGGACGGTCCTTCTCCTTCACGACATAACCTACTGAGGGTATGCCGTGTTCGGTGGAATAGACAGAAATCGTAGAGTTTCCGACTTCGATGATCTCTCCTCCGGAAACCTCCTCAACCTCCAAGGGGTATACCGTATCCCCTTCGGTTGCGGACATGAAGACTTCAACACAGTTCTTGATGCCCTTAGGACCGTATACCGTGACGGGATCCTTCCTCCCGGAAAGGCTCATGGTCTGCAATAATCCGGGAAGTCCGAAGACATGGTCCCCGTGCAGATGGGTGATAAGAATCGCCCTGATCTTCATGAACGAGAATGGGGAGATCATCATCTGCCTTTGGGATCCTTCCCCGCAGTCCATGAGGATTATGTCGGAACCGTTCCTCACTGCGATACAGGATGTGGCTTTCTCTCTCGAGGGGACGCCTGCACTTGTACCGAGGAAGAGCAGTTCCAACATGGTATCGTTTCATTCGTAGATCGCGTCGAGTTCCCTAGCGTTCTTTGTCTGCTTCTTGAACTCCTTGTAGTGCTCCTTGCAGAGGTGCACGCTGCGGAGGTCATTGCTCTTCAAAGTCAACTGGGATTTGGCGACCTGCTTGATGTTGAAAGACCTTTCAGCATCGTTGTCGCATCCTGCTACGTCGCATTTCGCGGCCACGGTGTTGTGCTTAGCTAATGCCATACTCCTGTAATTGGTATACTGGACTTAATAACCATCGATTATTAGCAGTCTAGAGTGGACCTAATGCAGCATCAAGCCAAGATTTGCAACCTGTTCAAAGTTTCAAGCGGATTAACCTTATACCCATTAGTCATACAGTGAATTATGACCATCGTATCCCCGTCGATGCTATCGGCGGATTTCTCGAAGCTCGGAGAAGAGCTGGTCCGTGTCGAGAAGGCAGGTGCCGACTGGGCGCATCTGGACGTAATGGATGGAGCTTTCGTTCCCAACATCACATTCGGCCCGCCCGTGATAAAGGCCATCAGGAATTATTCGAAGATAACATTCGATGCGCATCTGATGATCGAGGACCCGATTCGCTATATCGATGCTTTCGCTGATGCGGGATGCGACATGATCACAGTCCATTGCGAGGCCAAGGGGGATATCCACGGTGCCATCGCGAAGATCAAGGAGAGGGGCCTGAAAGCAGGCATCTCCATCAATCCGGAGACCGAGGTCACTGCTCTGGAGGAATTCCTTCCCGAGGTCGAACTGGTCCTGGTGATGACCGTCCACCCTGGGTTCGGAGGACAGTCGTTTATCTCCGATTGTGTTCCGAAGATCTCTTGGGTCAAGGAATGGGCCAAGAAGAATGGCAAGGAGATACTGGTCTCGGTGGATGGAGGGGTCAACGATAAGACCTCCAAGATATGCACCGATGCTGGAGCGGATATCCTGGTCGCAGGATCCTATCTGTTCAAGATGAAAGACATGGCACCGACCATTGCTGAATGGCATAGGAGCTGAGGTCAAATGGGAGTTAACCTATCGCCTATAGTGACTGCAAAGGAGATCAAACTGGAGGAACTCCGCGGAAAGACCATCGCCGTCGATGCTTACAACACGATTTTCCAATTCCTTTCGATCATCAGGCAGCCCGATGGGAAGCCTCTGATGGATGCCGAAGGCAGGGTCACATCCCATTTATCCGGTATTCTCTACCGTACGGCCAATCTTATCGAGGCGGGTATCGAGCCTTCCTTTGTATTTGACGGAAAGCCGAACGAGCTCAAAGCAGGAACGATCGAAGAGAGGATCGCCAGAAGGGAGAAGGCCAAGCGCGAGTACGAAGAGGCTCTGGCAGAAGGCGATATGAAGAAGGCTTTCTCGAAGGCACAGCAGACCGCTAGGATGACCCCAGAGATCCTTGAGACCTCCAAGAAACTGATCACTCTGATGGGATTGCCGGTAGTCCAGGCACCCAGCGACGGAGAGGCTCAGGCCGCCTACATGTGCCGCAAGGGAGACGTATATGCGGCAGCATCCCAGGATTTCGATTCAATCCTCTTTGGTGCACCCCTTCTAATCAGGAATCTGACCATCTCTGGAAGGCGCAAGGTCCCGGGAAAGCAGATCTACAGGGATGTGAACACGGAGATCATCGACTCCCAGGAGATGCTCCAGTCACTCGGAGTTACCAGAGAGCAGCTCGTTGATGTCTGCATGATGATCGGTACGGACTTCAACACCGGAATCAAAGGTATCGGTCCCAAGAAGGGACTCAACCTCATCCAAAAGCACGGCAGTCTGGAGAAGGTCATGGAAGAGACCGACATAGATATCCCTGAGTACGAGGAAGTCAGGGAGATTTTCCTGAACGGTCCCAAATCAGATGAATACAACGTAAAGGTGGGCCAGATCGATAGAGATGGTGTACTGGACCTCATGACGGAGTATGGATTCTCCGAGGACAGAGTCACCAATGTCATAAACAAGATCGAGGCAGCCCGCAAGGCCGAGTCCATAAGGAAGAAGCAGAAATCCCTGGATGCTTGGTTCTGATGATAGATTCCCACATGCACGGCATAGAGGCTGTCCCCGAGTCATATTCGGACTTCTCGGAACTGTCCCGTATGGTCTCGTGCGTGGCAAAGGCCGATGAATGGGAAAGGCAGATGGCCATCGACGACACCAGGATGATCAAATGCTACGGCGTTCACCCTTGGTATGCAGAGGATTGGACCCTCGAGAACAAGAAGAGGCTATTCGACCTTCTCACCGCGGATCCTGCCGCACAGGTCGGAGAGATCGGACTGGATTCGAAGAGGGGCCAGATCCTAGGGCAGACGATGATTTTGATTCAGCAGCTGGATATCGCCGAGTATTTCGGAAGGGTGGTGACC
>Ga0265300_10001801_pt1 | contig 19478 bp, 18 predicted proteins | sample AusTroGonzalo_MG_FD_193482 | JGI IMG/M metagenome (GOLD analysis project Ga0265300, IMG submission 193482) | Bovine rumen microbial communities from tropical cattle in Woodstock, Queensland, Australia - Gonzalo_03 | ecosystem: Host-associated > Mammals > Digestive system > Stomach > Rumen ...
ATAGAAGGTGTCGTGTGATAGTGGTGCATAACGGACTCAAAAAGGGCTTTAAATACACCCCGTTTACGATAAGCCGGCAATACATATAAATCGGTCAGCCACATAAAATTGGCATTACGCCACGTGCTCCACTCATACACGTACATGATCTGCCCAACTACTTTTTCCCCTTCGCACGCCAACAGATACACACCCTTTCGTTCGTCTTCCAAAATAGCCTGCATACTTTGACGCAAAATATCGCCGTCTAAATTACGGCCTTCCGTTTCCACGGCAAGGGCATTATTATAAGCTACCAGCACATCTAAATCTGCCGGCTGGGCTCGGCGTATGGTAAAAGGTGAAAGGTTAGACATAAAAAGCTCCTACTATATTCTCTTTATATTATATAAAACATCAAAAAGCGGCCGCCATAAAATAGCAGCCGCTACCCTCTTTTTAAAAAAGAAAATGCTTATTTCCGCGCTAAGGCCTGCTCAATCGCGCACGCCAATTGGTCCGCGCACGAAGTGCCTCTCCCGCCGCAATCGTTTCCTTTCAGTAGCGTTGCCACTTCGCGGGCATCTTTACCTTCCGTCAATTTGCCGATAGCCAACAAATTGCCCGGACAACCGCCGATAAAACGAACCTGATGCAATTTGCCGTCTGCGGTAATTTCAAATTGAATTTCCTGTGAACAAACACCTTCCGTCGGGTATGAATAACTTGCCATAATCTCTCCTCTCTTTTTATTATACCATTTACCCCCGACAAAAATGCCCCGGCTTACACCGGGGCATGTCAATAAAAGAAATACTTATTTTTTCTTTTTTGCTTTGAGACCTTTTTTCAATGCTTGCGACATATCTTCTCCTTCATTATCGGGACGTTGAAGGATTTGCACGTCGGACGGAGCAATGAAATCGGGCACTTCTTTCCCTTGGTCTTCTTTCATTTGTTCAATGACGTTAAACAACATCGCCGAACTGGTCACTTTGCGGTAGTGTGTAATCATTTTACCGTCATCTTCGGCACCGTCCGGCATAATTTGGAACGGTTTGCCTTCATAGAACCCTCTGGGCAAGTGCGTGAGCATGGCCATGCGGTACGTTTTACTGGGTAGCACTCTTTTTCCGTCAATGGTCACTTGGTCCAGCACTACATTTTCCCCTTTGTTACAGGTAAACTCTATGTGTACATTTTTGGAGTAGCCGTATACGGAGAAGCATTTACCGTCACGGTAACCGATAGATTCTTTCATGGCACGCAATAGGTGTTCACCGGAAATAGTAAACGAGCCGGCATGTTCTTCGTACGGAGCCATTTCCGCGAAATAGCGTCCCGTCAATTTGCCCGGTTTATAATCGCTGCGGGTGGAGTTCAAAGAATAAGCGGCCAAGTCAATCTTTTCCTGCGGGATGATGGCTTTATACATTTGGTCGGCCATCAACCGCGCCACAGACGGGGCTCTATCCGGTTTGTTAGGATCCGGATATTTGGTGATTAACGTAGGCACCACGGCATAGATCTTACCATCTAATGAATGTTCGCGGATGGAATCCAAATACTTCTTTATTTGCTCGTCTTCCGCACCGTTTAACGTAATAAATCGCGGTTCGTCCACGCTGATAACGCCGGTTTCATCGTCTTTATGAACAACCACTTTGGTCACACTGCCCATGTACGGGCCGCCTTCTACAAGCCACGGACCTTGGCCTTTTTCATTGGCTATTTTGCCGACTAATCTTTGGGTGTGAGCATGACCGCCCAACATTAAATCGATCTCATAGAAAGACGGGGTTTGTTCAAGCGGGCCCAAGATGTTGGTACGTTTATCCTTGGAAACGTCCTCACCTGCCAGCATAGAATCGTGGGCCAAAATTACAATCACGTCCACATGCTGTTCTTGCAAGGCTTGCAATTCCTTTTCAAAATCTTTTGCAGAAGGAGCATTGACAATTTTCATGCGTTCGGAGCCGGAACCGTCCATGGCAACCCCAATCACACCCACGCGGATACCGTCCACATCATACACGGCATGCGCTTTTTGTTTGCCTGCCGCCAAACCGGCAATGTTGGACATATTCATCGCCAACACATCGCCTTGAAAGCTGTTAAGCATTTTGCTCAACCCTTTATCGCCAAAATCGCTATCATGGTTACCCACGGTCAAAGCCGTATATCCCATTTTATTCATTAAATCAATGGAATAGGCCCCCTGCGATTGGTTAGCCTCGTAGGCCCCACTGCTGAAATCGCCGCTGTCAAATAACAAAAAGTCTTGCGGGGTAGATTGTAGCAGGGCAGACAAGCGGGCAAATCCGCCATATTCGTTGCCTTGTTTATCGGGACGGCTGAAAAAATGCCCGTGCATATCCGTCGTTTGATAAATGACAATGTCTTTGGCATACAAACCGCTAAAAGCAAGCAGCAAAGACATTAACAAACTAAGTTTCTTCAACATAGGCTCTCTCCTTTTTAAAATTAATAATTTAAGTATAAAGGAAATCGACATCAAATACCATAGAAAAAAAGGCCCAGCAGTTTGCTGGGCCTTTTTATACTAAATAGCCACGTATTAAAATGTAAAACCGGCTTTAATGCCGTACTCGCGAGTAGAGTTATGCGGTTCCACTAATCCGCTGACCACATCGGAATCTTGCAAATGCCAATAGCGGTAAAACGGTTCTACAAACACGCTGGTTGATCCGCCAAAACCGATGCGCACACTCCCGCGCAGACCATAACCTTCCCGTTGCGTATTCGTTACCCCACCGTTACGGCCACTGTATTGTTCCCCTTGCAATAAATAGTCGGCCTCTCCGTTAAAACGGATATAACCGCCGTCCCATTTCACTTGTAAATAAGCACCCAGCGGCATGTAATAATATTCCGATTGGCGGAAATACCCTAACGGATCTTTGTCTCCATGGTCACGTAAGCGGCGATAACCCAACCCGTAGTACGGTGAAAGTGTCCACACTTGGTCCAGTTGCAAATTTTGTCCGTAAATCAAACGGCCTTCCACATAATAATCGCCGATATCATCAAACTTATAGACAGGATGCGTGGGGATATCTAAATAGCCGTCGTAGTCGGTGCGGCCTTCCATGTAACGCAGTTCTCCCGACACAAAGCCGCCTTGCCCGATGTTATGTTGGGTGTACATCAGGCTGGCCCCCATCATGGGGCCCGAAATTTTGATGGGATGGTCCATATGAGGCTCGCGGTAGGTATATTGTTGCACTTCGCCCATAATTTCAAACGAACTTGTTTTCTCTTGGCTCCAAGCCGACGTGCACAAACAAGCCAGCAGGAACGCCAAACAAAATCTTTTCATATATTCTCCTTACGGTAAAACTTTCTCTTTCATTATAGCAAAAACGCATCTCCCTGCCGTACAAAACGGAAAATCATGCCCAACCCGTATGCTTTTTGCTAAAATGTATACAGTTATGCGTTACATTTTATACATTTTTACCTTGGCTTTGGTGTTTGTAGGCGGAATGATAGTCGGCAATGTAATGTTGCCGGAAAGCAGCTCTTCTCTATCGGCTACAGTAGCCGTGCCGCCACTCAATTCCAAAAACCCGGCACTGGAAAATTCTTCTACCCAACAGGCCCAAAAAGACTTAATTTTATTAAATGATGCATTGTCTTCCTGCTCTGTTATTTCAAGCACGGAAAAAGACCGCTTGCTCAACGAACTTCGTTTGCGTATAGCACTGGATAATTTTGAATTAAAAAAGCTCCGCTTGGAACTGGAAATGGCTAAAAACAATACCGCTAACCGCACTACTTCCCGCTTTGCACAAGCCGGCACGGAATATAATCAGGCCCGCCAGCAAGTGGAAAAAATGTTAGAAGAATTATTCCCACAACAACCGGAAGAAACACCTCTCCTTGCCGAAGAAATTGCGACTCCGGCACCCGAACAGGAAACTCCGTCCCCTACTGTACCGGAAGCGAATACAACAAAGGAAAAACAATAATCTTCTGTTTATTTGACCAATAAAAAAACACCGCTGTAAAAGCGGTGTTTTTTATCAAAATAATTGATGATTACGCCCGAGCGGTTTCTTTGAGTAACTCGCGGTAAACAGCCAGCTGCTCGGCATACACTTCACATGCCTGTTGCGGGGTGACCGGGCTACGGTATGTCCAGTTTTCACTACCCACAGTGCCGGGCGTGTTGATGCGCTCCAATGTACCCGTAATATCCTGCCAGGCAAATAACGTCAATGCGGAAGAAGAATCTAACACGCGGCGCAAAATAGCCCGCTGCGTATCCAAATTCCACGGCACATTACCGTCCGTTTTTTGAGCAGAAATCATTTCCCATATATTCTTACGTTCTTCCTGCGGCATAGTTTCCCACCAACCGCGGACTGTTTCCGTATCGTGGGTAGAGGTAGTAGCCAACGACACCACCGGATAGTTGCGCGGTTCGCGGTAATAGCCATTGTCTTCACGTTCCCAGCGAAGCACTTTATAACCGGGAATACGCAAATCTACCAGCATGCGGCGCACATAATTGGGAATAACACCCAAGTCTTCACCGACAGCCAATTTACCGTGTGCTTCTTCCTGTACCATATGCAAGAAAGCATACCCACGGTCAATTTGGTTTTGCTCACCCTGTACGTCAAATGCACCGACCGTATCATTCGGCCCGAAAATATACGTGCGGTAAAAACCTACCAGATGGTCCAAGCGGAAAATATCATAGAGTTCCGTCGCACGGCGTATTTTGCGGCGCCATAAACCAAGCCCGTTAGCGTGCTGATAGGCCCAATCATACGCGGGGAGTCCCCAGCGTTGGCCACCTTCTGAAAACTGATCTGCCGGCGCACCGATTTCCCATCCTAGACGGTAATTTTCACGTTCAGCCCACACTTCGGCACTATCCAAATTTGTACCGAAAGGAATATCTCCGAAAATAAAAATTCCCTTCGCTTGCGCCGCGGCTTTGGCGGCACGCAACTGTCCGTCCGCCAGCCATTGCATATAAGCAAAGAACCGAACAAATTCAAGATGTTCCGCTTCAAAAGCACGCAAAGCTTCTTCGTCTGCGTTTTTTAAAGGTTCCGGCCATTGCGTCCACGTCTGCCATTTAAAAAATTCTTTCAGTGCGCGGAAACGGCTATATCCTTTCAGCCAACTGCTCTGTGCCGCACAATATGCCTCAAACGATTGATAGCGCGCAGAATAAACGCTTTGTTCTTCCGCCAAAAAATGTTTGTATCCCATCCACAAAGCTTTTATTTTAGCCTGTTTTACTTCGGCAAACGGGGCCTTTTTCGCTTGGCGCCACGCAGCTAATTGTGGGGCCAGCGATTGGATAAATTCGCCCGCCTCCATAGAAACTTGCACGTCGCGCACTTGTTCTACTGTTATATAAACAGGATCGTTAGCAAATGCACTTAATGCAGAATAAGGGCAATTCTCTCCGGGAGCGGTTTCCTGTAACGGCAAAATTTGAATAATTTTTGTGCCCTGTCCCGCAAAAAAAGATACCCATTGTGTCAGAGAATTAAAATCACCCACGCCCCAGTCGTTCTCGGTGCGCATAGCCGCTACCGGTAGCAGGATTCCGCTGGTGCGGCCCGTTAATAATTGATCTTGTATGGTCATAAATTATTTTTTAGCAATCGCGTCCACCATCACCGTACTGCCTTTTGGCAAGGCACTTACCTGCAACGTCGTACGCGCCGGCGGATTATCCTTAAAGAAAGAAGCATACACATCATTCATCTCGGCAAACTGGGAAAGATCCGTCATAAATACCGTTATCTTTAACACTTGTTTGAGTGAACAACCGGCTTCTTTTAAAATAGTTTCTACATTCTTTAATACCAGTTCCGTCTGTACACGCACATCCCCGTTAAAAATCTCCCCCGTCACCGGATCTGTGGGCAACAAACCGGATGTAAAAATCAGTCCGCCTTCTTCAACCGCCTGCGAATAACAACCAATCGCTTTGGGTGCGCTGGCAGAATTAATAATTTTTTTCATAACGTCTCCTTAAAATACGTCCTGTTTATATGGTAGCAAGGGTATTGCGGCACTGTCAAACGCTTTTTACTACGACACGATTCTTCTTTTGACGCAACGATAGAAAAAGTGCTATAATAAAGTATCGCTTTTAGAAAGCTCCCCTTAAAAACCTTGTACACTTCGTGTGTTTTTTGGTATAATAAATAGGTAAGAGTTGGTTGTTCTTTTAACTGAATTATTTACAATTTTCGCGCTCGTAGCTCAGTGGTAGAGCATCCGCCTTTTAAGCGGGGGGCCGTGAGTTCAAGTCTCACCGGGCGCACCATTAAGCCTTCTTCGTCTATCGGTTAGGACGTCGGATTTTCAATCCGAAAAGAGGAGTTCGATTCTCCTAGAAGGCGTTTTTTTATGCCCTACTAGGGCTATTTTTTTATCTTCATCTATGTTCCGCCACTATCATCTTCTTCTTTTATTAACCCTGTTTACGCTTTCATGCAGTGCCATGATCCCGTATAAAGATAATTCACTGGACGATTTACACCGCATCACGGAAAACTTATCTGCACACCAAGGAGAAATAGTTGCTTTTAGCGGAGAAGTAAAAGGCATTGTGGAGGACACGCACCGTATTAAACTGGTGCTCAAAATAGACGTACCATTGTACTACTATGCCACCGGACAGGACACACTTTCTTACGGTTTATTATTAGTCTCGTTCCACAAAGAAACTGCAACCATGAGCGGCATTCAAAAAGGATATTCTCTCAAAGTACTCGCCCGCGTGGCAGATTATCAGGTGCGAGATAATATGATTGGTAAAAAGGTGGGAGTTCTACATGTAAATGCACTAGCCCTGGCTGACCGCACCCGTCATGTAGATTTTTTCCGCACACAAAATCCGTCTTATGCTTTGTATAAAGCGTGGAAAAAAGGCGAACTGTTTTTTAAAGTAAAACCAAGCGACTTGGAACAGCTATTCCCGGCAGAAAAATCGGTAAAGACAGCGTCTACCGCAACGTCGCCCGCAACGGCAGCAGTTCCTGCTTCCATCCGGCAAACAACAAATACTATTAAACAAATTGTATATGATGAGGAAGAAGATTTTATTTTACCGGCTGCATCACCTGCCACTAATAGCAATAATTAGCCCTTCTTCGGATTATTAATATAGCATTACTACTCCAATCTTGCTATTCATAATTTTTCAGACAAAAAAACACCCGCCCAATCATGAGCGGGTGTTTTGTTAACTAAAAACTAATTAGCTTTGCGCCTGTACGGAAGGACATGCAGAAGACGTGCCGTTAGAGCAGCAAACACCATCTTTAGCTAAGTAATCGACACCGCAGAAGTCAGCGCAGAGAGCGGCACCGTTATCATCCGAACCCGTACAAGAGGTTTCGTTGCTACCATAGAAGCGTTCCAACGTGTAGTTGTATTGCAACGCGCCATTGTTAGAATAGCGTTTGGCAGTCGCTTTACCAGCGGTAAAAGCAGTACCGGACAAAGAAATACCAAATCCGTTACCGTTAGCACCGGTGGTAGCACAACCTTTGGTGTAATACAAGGAGCCGGAGGCGCCTTTCGGAGCAACGTCCAAGCCGTTATATTGTTGCGCATATTTGTTGATTTGCAAATATTTGCGTTGTTGCGCTTGGGCAATGTTACCAAGCAACGTCACAGCTTCCGTCATGCGGGAGCGTTCCACTGCTTTGAAATACTGCGGCAAGGCCATCGCGGCCAAGATCCCGATGATGAGTACCACCACCAAGAGTTCGATCAGGGTGAAACCCTTATTGTTATTCATAAAACCTCCTGAGTTTTATCGATAAGTTGGTTTTGTAGTCCAAAGGACTACTTTTAAGTTTAGCAATCAAAGAGCAAAAAATCAAGCCTTTTTTGGACCCATACACTTATTTTTTTACTCTTTTTTATTTTTGACCGACGAAAAACCGCTTTTTAAAGCGATTTTTTATTTGTCAAAATTGATACGTTCTTTTTCAATAACCAGCGGCCGGCGCAACACTTGAGTTAAAATGGCGCCTACATATTCCCCCAATATTCCTAAGAAAAGCAGTTGCACTGAGGCAAAAAACAACACCGCCAGCAAAATAGGGGCTGTACCCATAGGAAATTTGTCCCAAAAGAGCAGTTTTAATACCAAATAAATACACGCCAACATAAAACTGATTGCACTGAGAACAAACCCGCCCAAAGCGGCCAGTCGGAGCGGCACTTTGGAATGGTTCGTAAATCCGATCATGGCATTGTCATAGAGCGTATAGAAATTGTTTTTGGTAAAACCGCGCTTGCGGGTCGGCTGTACAAAAGGGACCAGTGCCTTCGGATAGCCCAGTTCGCACACTAAACCGCGCACATACGGGTACGGATCATTCAGTTGGCGCATTTGGTCTATCACTTCTTTATCAAACAGTCCAAACCCCGTGCAATTAGGCACCAGTTCGGCGCCAGAATCATTGACTAAATTAAGAATCCAGTAATATATCTTCCGCACAAGAAAGAAGATTTTTCCTTCTTTGCTTTGCTCTTTTTGGGCCAGCACTACTTTATATCCGCTTTCCCATTGTTTAATAAATTCGCTGATGAGCGCAGGCGGATCCTGCAAATCGGAAGCCATATAAATAACCGCATCTCCTTTTCCCTGCAACATACCGTAATACGGGCTGCGGATATGCCCGAAATTGCGCGCATTGGCAATTACTTTAATATGAGAGTCCTGTGCGGCTAACGTCTTAAGCGTGTTAAGGGTATTATCGGTGGAAGCGTTATCTAAAATAATTTGCTCGTAATCATAGCGGTCTGTCCATTTTGCCATTTCCTCCCGGACGGACTCGCACAAGACGGACACATTGTCCTGCTCGTTATACGCACTAGAAACAATGGAAATCAACGGTTTCATTTTTTCTGTTCCTCCAGCCAAGGCATTGGGTGTGCCCACAAAATACATACATCCGGCATCCCGAACCACAGCGGTTTTCCGTCTTCCTCAATGCCGTAATCCAGTGACATATTAATCAGATGAATTTGTGAACAGAGTGGCATCAGCACTGGTAACCGATCCTTGCCTACGGCCAAATGCGCACTTTCTTTGTCCAGCGGGATAATTTCCAATTTTTTATCTTTTGGAATATAATACGAAAACATTGGCTTAATAGCTGCCTGCGGATAACCGGTCCCTTCCAACGACGCTACCACCTTTTCTGTTTTGATTTCGTTAATCAAATAATTAACAGCATCATGTACTCCAATATATTCCGGAGCAATCAAATAATCAAATGTCCAAAAATATTTTACCCACACACATAGTAAAATCGGCCAAAGGACCAGTAGCAATTTGTGCCGTTCATGTAAATGATAAAAATACACAGTAAAGAGCAACATAGCTGCCGGCATTAACGCCAAAAAGTATCTATCCAGCCACAAACTGAATTTCAAAGAAACGACGGCTATTACCATACATAATAGTACAATCTGCGCTACCGGCAATATAAAAGAAGGGTCCTTAAACAGTTTTAATTTGTAAGTTGTAAACAGAGAGACAGATGCCAAAATAACAATGGGGATTGTAAAACACCACATATTTAAATTACCAAATAGAAACATTAAAATTTCCCAAGAAGCTTTTGGCGTCGGTGTGTCAAACCACCAAGCCCCTCCGGTAGATTTCAAGAAAAATAATGTTTGTACCACCCACACCATCCACAACGCAAACACTACCGCCGTTCCCCAAAAAGCCCATCCGCGGCCGATTTTGTAATAACAGGCATATAAAAACACTACTAAAGCCGTAATAAAAAAGACGCCCGAACAGAAAAAATGGCTGTAAGCACCTAACAACCCTGCCGTAAAGAAGCCAAGCCACAACCAGCGGGACGGTTTTTCCTGACGGGAAAACGCATCAATGAGACGTAAGCCCAGTAGCGTAAAAATAACCGTCATCAACACAAATAGTGAATAACTGCGGATAATCGCGCAATAAGCCGTTAGAACAAAGGATCCTGCAATCAGCGTAAAGTAAATGCACCTTTTAAGCAAAGGCCACGTCTTTGGTGCACAAAACCAAGCACAAAAAACGGCGGCCGTTCCCAAAAGGGCACTAAATACATGCATCCAAATATGGTTAAACGGCACTATATGGTTCCAGCCGTAGAGAAGAATGTTAAAAAGGGGCAAGTTCACATCTTTTAAGAGCATGTCCTTCCAAATAAATGAAAACGATAGGAATGGATTGGCTGTTGCCGCCGAATACAACTCGTCATACTGTAAGCCGTTTGTCAAATGGGCAAAGCGCTGGCTTATCATATAAAAAGCCAGCACCACACTCACAAAAACGCACACAGCCGTTAAAATACGGTAAACAGAAGGAAGATATTTTTTCATACTTTTATTGTGCGGCTAACCGCGGATCCGGCGGCAATTCTTCAAGTGAATTTGCACCCATGGCGTCCATACACAACGTGACACTTTTATCATTAGATGAATCCGGCACACATACCGCTACGGAATCGTCAAAATCACGTACAAACGAGTACGAATATCCGCCGCGTCCGACTCGGTCTGCCACCAAAAACCAGTGTTTATTAATTTCATCAAAATGCACCGCAAACCCTATATTGGGTTGCTCTGCTGTGGTCAAGCCACCATGTGTATAAAAAATAGTTTTGTCCTCATTAAAAAAATCATTCACTTTATCAGCAGAACGCAACTCGGCCGGAGTTGCATCCAGTAATTGCCAATACTTAGCATAGCGGTTTTTGGAAAGCATGTGACGCTCTTGCGAAGCACGCATAGCCCCTATTATAGAAGTGGCTTCCGCCATACGGGAACGCTCCATCACTTGATCGTAATATGGCATCCCGATACCGAGCAAGATGGCTATAATAATAAAAACTACCGCTAATTCCAATAAAGTAAAACCTTTGTTAGCAGACAACAAATTCCGACTTTTTTTATAAATGGATAAATGCATTAATGCCTCCCATCACCATATCTACCGACATTAAAATCAGGATCATACCGGTAAGCCGTTCAATGGCCACCAACCCGCGTTTGCCCAACAAATGGCTGAGCGGGAACGAGGACATTAAAATCACCGAATTGACCACCGAAGCCACTATAACCGAGCACAACGTGATAAATTTATTCGGTTGTTGCGCCGCTAAAATCATCACCATGGAAAGCGCAGCCGGCCCTGCCACCAACGGAATAGCCAGCGGTACGATGAAAGGTTCATCTTCTTTGGGATTGCTTTTCGGTTCACTGTCGTCGTTACTAAATACCAAGTTGACCGAAATTAAAAACAAAATAATCCCCCCTGCAATACTTAGGGAATACTCGTGGATACCAAATGCCTGCAAAAACCAGCGGCCCATAAATAAAAAGCCCACCATAATCAGCATGGCAATACCCAATTCGCGCAACAGCACCGTTTTGCGGCGCTCAGGCGAAACTTTTTTCAAAGCGGCAATAAACAGCGGAATGTTTCCGAATCCGTCCATTACCAAGGCAAGTGTAATCACGGAAGAAATAAAAGAATCCATACAAACCTCAATAATCTAAACTAAATATAGAAACCTCTATGATAGTAGTATAGCAAATATACGGGTACTTCGTCAGTAGCAGATAACCCTTTTTATCCTTTTGTCAGTGGTGGCTAATTTGGTAAGATAATAAATATGTTAGAAGAACACCGCAACAACTTAGTCAGTATCATCAAATGGTTTTTTCTCGCAACGCTCATTGGCATTATTGTGGGCGGATTGGACGCATTTTTTCTTAAACTGCTGGATAAATCGATTGCTCTTCGCAACCGGGTGCCTTATTTTTACTTATGGCTCCCGTTTTCCTTATATTTGGTAGCGGTATGCGCAAAAAAGATCGCTCCTAAAGATAAAGACTATTCCACCGATGCCGTTATCCATAAAATTAATGCCTATTTACCCATTTCACTCATTTCCAGTTTAAAAGGATTTGTACTCTCCATTGTCACCATGGCAACCGGAGGATCCGTAGGAAAAGAAGCCCCCTGTGCTGATGTAGGGGCCGGTATTTCTTCGTTTTTTGCGCGCATGTTCCACATGAATTTGAGCGACCAGCGCAAAATGATGATTTGCGGTGTAAGTGCCGGCTTTGCTGGTGTGTTTGGCGTACCGATCTCGGGTGCGATGTTTGGGCTGGAAGTGTTGTGGGTAGGACATATTTTTTATGAAGTGATGTTTCCGGCACTGGTGGCCGGTATTACCGCCTTCCAAGTAACACAGGTGCTGGGCGTCAATTACATTTATCATCCGCTTCATTTTGTACCGGTATTTTCGGAGAAATTCTTTTTAAAAATGATTATTGCGGGAATGGTTTTCGGGCTGGTGTCGTTATTATTTATTGAAATTGCCAAATTTATGCGCGTACTTTTCCGCTATATCGGGCACAAACTCGGTTTGTTTGGCTCTTGCGTCGTTGGCGGATTACTGCTAATTTTAATCGGCCACTTTCTTTCCCCTCTTTATCTGGGCCTTGGTATGAACGGTATTAACGAAGCACTCTCCGGTGTAGAATTGCAGTCTCCGTTTGGATTTTTTTATAAAATACTTTCCACTTCTATCACCATGGCGGCAGGCGGTGTGGGCGGCATTGTAACACCGATTTTCTTTGTAGGCGCGCAAGCGGGTGCCATGCTGGCTGATTTTATTGGGGTGGATTCAGCCACGTTGGCTGCTTTAGGGTTGGTAGCGGTGCTGGCGGGTGCGGCTAATACCCCGCTGGCAGCTAGCATTATGGCGATCGAACTTTTCGGCCCCGCCATTGCCCCATATGCCACGGTAGCGTGCGTAATCAGCTTTTTAATTACCGGTCAGCAAAGTGTTTATCCTAACCAGCGCATTTCTTGGGACAGCGGCAAAACCCCCGACGAACATCCGGCCGTTCCTGTACCATACGGCCGCCGAGCTTCGGACCGCACACCCACGCACATTCGCTCCCGCAAAACGATATTAAAAAAAGCACTGCGAGGACTAACCCACCATCTCATTCCCAACCCCAAAGGGTTTGATACAAAAAATAAAGATTGATACCCATAAAAAACGCCCCGTAAAAACGGGGCGTTTTAATGCTTGTACGAAAGATTATTTCTTTTCCACTTGTTGCCCTTGGGGCGTATCTTTGACGCTATATCCCATTTGCAAAAGGGCATCGCGCAACTCATCGGACTGTTTCCATTCTTTTGCTTTACGAGCGGCCGCGCGGCGGTCCAGCAATTCCTGCACTTGGGCCGGCAATTCAACGGCAGCATCACTTTCCGGTTGCTTGAACAAATCCAAAGACAAAATTTCTTCGGCCCGCTGCAAACAAGCCAGTTTTTCGGCGGCCGACAAATCGGAACGAACCGCTTCCCATGTAAGAGCCAAAGCCTTAGGCGCGTTCAAGTCGTCTTCCATGGCATCCACAAACTGTTTATGCCAAGCAGTTACTTTTTCCGTTACTTCGGCTTTACCACCGCAGGCAGAAGCCGCTTGTTGTGCTTGCAAGCGCAAATTCTTCAAACTTTTCACTGCTGAGTCCATACTCTCATAAGAGAATTCTAACTGCGTGCGATAGTGCGCGCCCAAGCAGAAATAGCGGTAAGCCAACGGCTCATACCCTTTTTCTTTCAACACGTCCACCGTCACAAAAGTGCCGCCGGATTTGGACATTTTTCCCGAGCGCAAAATCAAAAATTCACCGTGCACCCAGTAGTTCACATACTTTTGGCCGGTAGCGGCTTCGCTTTGGGCAATTTCGTTGGTATGGTGAATCGTTACATGATCTATACCGCCGCAATGGATATCCAAAGTGTTACCCAAGTATTTCATGGCCATGGCCGAACACTCAATATGCCACCCTGGGAAACCAATCCCCCACGGGCTGTCCCATTCCATTTGGCGTTTTTTATCTTTCGGTGAAAATTTCCACAATGCAAAATCGGTCGGGTTTCGTTTTTCATCGCTCATTTCTACCCGCGCGCCGCCTTGTAAACCGCTAATACGAGCATGCCCCACCAGCGCGTCATAGCGCGGGAATTTGGACGTGTCGTAATAAATACCGTCGGAAGTGCGATAAGTATATCCTTTTTCTTCCAGCGTTTTAACAAGCGCAATCATCTCGGGAATGTGAGCCGTAGCGCGGCTGACAATTGTCGGGCGCGAGCAATGCAAGGCATCGTAATCCTGCCAAAATTTTTCTTCATAAAATTTAGCCAGTTCCCACGCACTTTTTCCTTCTCGCGCGGCACCGACTTCCATTTTGTCTTCTCCTTCGTCTCCGTCGGAAACCAAATGGCCCACATCCGTCACGTTCATCACATGCGTCAGCGGAAAATGTAACCGGATAGTACGGGCTAATAAATCTTCAAAAATATAAGTCCTCAAATTGCCGATATGTGCAAAATTATACACAGTCGGTCCGCAGCAATACATGGTAACGTTCTGCTCTCGTTGCGGGGCAAATTCATCTTTATGATGGGTAGCCGTATTATAAATGCGTAGCATCTTGGGACTCCTTCACCAGTTGAACATATTGGGTACGAGTGGTGGTAAAAAATAAATTACAGGCATGTTGGCCGATGTTATTGGCAGAATGTTCCCCCATTCTGCACGATACTTCCACATCGGAAAGCGGATTGACGCTCCCCACATATGCCACATTATAAGTAAAACCTTTGGGCTGATAAGTACGCCGTGATTGGACGTATCCGGCTTCCAATGCTTTCATAAAAAGGGCCATTTGAGCACGATTGGCATCTTCACCCAATTTAAATTTACGCTTGGCAACGGTAATGACCAAATCACCGTAGTTGCTGTAACTTTCGGCTAAATTTTCCGATGTAAAATCTTCATCTTCACCCAGCGGTTTTTCTTCTTCATCTACGCTAGGTGCTTCCAGCACAGGCGCGGGTTCTTCGGCGGGCGGAACAAACGTAGAAGTATATTCATAATATACACCGTTTTTCCCTGTATAATCAATCCCTTGTGTAATCGATTTGCGGGGAGATAACCCACTGCAAGCACTTAAACTAATGGCTAATAAAAAAATGCACAGATGTTGTACTTTCATAAACTCTCCTACTTTGTAATTTCCACGGTGGCCACGGCGTGACACATCGCCGCTTCCCCGCGGCCAATTTCGCCCACATGCTCATGGCTTTTAGATTTAAAACTGATGTTTTCAAGCGGTATTTCAAAAATGGTAGCCAAGCTGGCCCGCACCGCTTCGTAATGCGGTTTAATTTTCGGTTCCTGTGTAATCAGCGTGGCATCCAAATGGACGATTTTCGCCCGATGTTCGCGCACAATTTCCAATACTTTTTTGGCAATCGTTACGCTGGAAATGCCTTTAATGGTCGGATCCGTCGGCGGGAACAAAATACCGATTTCACCCGCACATAAAGCGCCCAATATGGCGTCGCACAATGCATGAAGCACCAAGTCGCCGTCGCTATGGCCTAAAAATCCTTTTTCATGCGGAATTTCCACTCCGCCGACAATAAATTTCCGTCCCGTTTCCAGACGGTGCAAATCAAAACCGAAAGCCGTACGTTGCACACAATTTCCGTTCACAAGTGCCTCCGCAAATAATAAATCTTCGGGTGTTGTAATTTTGTTATTTTTATAATCCGATAACACCAATTGCACGGGCGTACCCGCTTTTTCCACTAATTGCGACTCATCGGTCGCCTGTAATTCCCCGCCAAACTTATCTAATGCGTCCACCAATATTTCGCGGCGGTATGCCTGCGGTGTCTGCGCGGCCCATAAAACAGACCTGTCCAATGTTTGTGCTACTGTACCGTCGGCAGCAGCCACTTTTACCGTATCCTTAACCGGCACAGCCAGTACCGCGGCACCTTTTTCCCGCGCGGCGGCCAAGCAAGCCTCAATATGTTCCGGTGCCACTAATGGACGTGCCCCGTCATGTACGGCAATAACATCTGCTTCCGGAGATACAAGGGCCACTCCGTTTTTTACAGACGCCAACCGGGTTTCACCGGAAACGGCAAAGATTAAATCAGTAAAATATTGCTCCACCACCGGCCGGTTTTCCGGCACGGTTACCACAATAATTTCTTTTACACCGGGCACTTGCTTAAAGGCTTCAATCGTGCGTATTAAAACGGGTTTTCCGCTCAGCGGCAACAGCTGCTTCGGGCGGCCCATACGGCTGCCGCGTCCTCCCGCAACAATTACAACTGACGAAAAACCCGTCTTTTTTTGCATACAAATCAGTTTTTAATTTTGGCAAAAATCATCCGTCCGGAAGATGTTTGCAAAATAGAATAAACAGCCACTTCCGTCCGCTTACCGATATGTTTGCGTCCGTCTTCCACCACCACCATCGTACCGTCATCCAGATAACCGATACCCTGTTCTTTTTCTTTACCGTCTTTCATAATAAACAGCGACATCGTTTCACCGGGCAACACGACCGGCTTTAAAGCAGTGGCCAAATCAGCAATATTCAGCGCAATCACATTTTTGAGTAAAGCGGACTTGGTAACATTAAAATCCAGCGTAACCACTTCAGCATCCAAACTTTTGGCTAGTTTGACAATGCGTTCTTCCATGGTATCGGCTTTCGGCGTTTTATTGGTTATATGTACAGTTATTTCTTTCAGTTCCTGCAAACGGGATGCTACGTCCAATCCGCGGCGTCCTTTGGCGCGTTCCAACGGATCTTTGGAAGCAGCCATTTTATTTAAAACGTCCATCACAAAAACAGGCAACACAATAATACCCGACACGAAGTTAATTTCGCACAAGTCTACGATGCGCCCGTCGATTAAAGCCGTTAAATCGGCAATTTTAATGTGATGCCCCGCATAGGAAAGACCTTCCAAGTCGCGCGCTTTAAAAATACTCGCTAGCAAACCAAATATCAAAGCCCCTATTTGAACATGAGGCGCATACAACTTCCACCAATTCAGCGCATCGGCTTGTTCCCAATGAACTACCGAATAATCCATCACGATAAACAGCAGTTCCCCCATCAAAATACCGGTACACGCAATCATAATTTTAATTAAACGAAATCGTTTAAATAATACTTCGCCAGCTACAACAATAGCACCGCATAAAAGGCCACCTAGAAAGGTCATCCAGTCCGGCTTAATATAGTTATAAGTTAAAAACGGAAACGCGATTAACGTGGCAATGCGGAAAATCCAAATCGGCATACAACCTCCTTAATAAAATAATAATACTTCCGACAACATTATATTCTAGCACTTTGTACGGAGTTTTGCACACTTCTGCTACGACGGAAAGTTTTTAACGCAGTTTCAGTGCCAGGTCATTTAAATCCTGCAATTCAAGTAACGACATTTTTTGTAATTTTTGTTTTTCGGCTTTGGTTACCGACGCCGCGTAGGCTTTTTGAAAACCCAAGCGTTGCGCTTCTTCCAGACGGCGATCCATCAACGGCACTTTGGCAATTTGCCCCAAAATACCCACTTCCGCCATAAAAACGCTGTCATAAGAAATGGCAATTTCCTTACAGGAACTGATAACAGCGGCGCAGACAGCCAAATCTAAGGCAGGATCTTTTAATTTTACCCCACCGGCCAAACTGACAAAAATATCTTTATTATCCAAGGGTAACCCGATGTGTTTTTCCAAAGCGGCAAACAACATCAAACACCGGTTTAAATCTACCCCGGTTGCCACGCGGCGCGGAAACGGATAGCGCGTGGGAGAAACAAGTGCCTGCACTTCGGTCAAAATCGGGCGCGAGCCTTCCAAAGACAAACAATACGCCCGCCCTTTTAAGGCACTTGTTCGGGATGTTTGCGCAAAGTACTCGCTGGCGTTTTCCACCGACTGTAATCCGTTGCCCGTCATTTTAAAAAGCCCGATTTCTCCGGTAGAGCCGAAGCGGTTTTTATGCGGGCGCAACAAGCGCAGCACATTGTCTTTTTCCGTATCAAAATAGAGCACACAATCTACCATATGCTCCAAAATTTTCGGGCCGGCCAGTTCGCCGTCTTTGGTCACATGGCCCAGCACAAACGTGATAATTCCTTTGGGCTTACACAAACGCACCAACTCGCTGGTGCATTCGCGCACTTGGGCCACTGTACCCGCCGAAGAAGTAAATTCCGGGTGGAATACCGTTTGGATAGAATCCAAAATCAGCACTTCCGGGTTCATAGATTCCACAGCTTCCACTATTCTCTGCACGTCGGTTTCGCACAAGAGAAAAATATTTTCCCCTTTGATGCCCAAACGTTGTGCACGGCCGGAAATTTGGTTGATACTTTCTTCACCGGAAATGTATAACACTTTGTGCGTGCCGGCCAGTTCAGCCGCCACTTGTAACATAAGCGTAGACTTACCAATGCCCGGCGCTCCGGCCAGCAACGTAAGTTGCCCTTTGACAAGACCACCACCGAGCAAACGGTCAAACTCGGCGATGTGGGTAGGGATACGGTCTTCTTCAACGGTTCTGCTTTCCGACAGTTTGACAATGTCGGATGAAAAATCAGTAAAACTGCGCGTGCGTACAGCGGCTTTTTTGCTTTCCTGCTGTTTGACTTCTTCCACCAGCGAGTTCCACTCCCCGCAATCGGGGCATTTACCCGCCCACTTGGCAGATTCGTAACCGCATTTTTGGCATACAAAGACCGTTTTAAATTTCATACTATCTGCTGCCTGCCACAGCCGCTAAACCGAAGAACGAAGAAATATCTTGGTCGTTGAAAGACACATTGGCTTTCACGGCAAAGTCGTTGGTTTCCAGCGCGTCGCGCGCCCACGCACCCACTGAGAAGAAGCGGTTAAAGCGGAAGTCTACCCCGTAATTGAGGTTAGGCTTGCTGAAATGGCGGTTATTAATCGTGCGGTCGCGGCCCCAATCATAGGCTTCTCCCGCAAAAGTAAAGCGGTTCAAGAATTGGACTTTATAGAACGGCTTTAATTCAAGCGCCACACCGCCGCCGCCGCGGATTAAACCGGCAGAGAATTTGGCCCACTCGTTATACAAGCCCAAGCGGACATCAAATTTGTTCTTTTCCATGTAGTCGTTCTTTTTAAGCGTGTCTTCTTCGTTTCCCAAATTAGCCATGCCGACACGGTAGAACGTATAACCGCTGGACGGGAAAATTTCCAACGCTAAATCACTGCTGGACAAATGGGCATCGGGCATATAGAAATAATCGTAATCCCAGTAGACCTGAAAGCGTTTCATTTTACCCACAAACGTTTTGACTTCGGCCATAGTTTCTTTCAAATCGCTGACACTTTCTTTAACATCTTCTTTCATCTGCGGATCTTTTAAAAGGCCGCCGACGACACCCTCTCCTTTTTCAATGCCGGCCAGCAACGCATCGGCTTTGGCCATCACGTCATTCAAGCGCGCACTGGCAGCATCCAGATTACGCAATGTATCTTTGACAGTCGGTCCCATAGAGGCTACCAACTGATTCAAGTTGGCAGACAACTGGCGCACTTCTTTCATAG